>ENA-UPWO01000160-UPWO01000160.1-human-gut-metagenome-genome-assembly--contig:-NODE-160-length-44203-cov-21.547364_pt1 | contig 44203 bp, 39 predicted proteins | sample MGYA00250056_ERZ773388 | MGnify/ENA primary metagenome ERZ773388 (study PRJEB29103, sample SAMN06112004) | human gut metagenome | biome: human gut; feature: ankylosing spondylitis patient; material...
GACGCTTCAATTGAGCTTTGGTGTTTTTGAGACTACTTTTGAGTTGTTTGATTTTATCTGATTTAGTCATAATATAGTCAATTATTAGTTGCTTTATTTACTCTGTAAAGCTACTAATAATCAGCGACTTGTGCAAGTACTCAGAGAACTATTTAGACCTTTAGGCCGTATTCTTTTATAGCTTTAAGAGCTACGAATGATCAGCACCTTTTTGGTCTCGTTTTTGATGCCAATTTTGAACACCCTACCTGAAAGGGCAAAAGCTCTACAATAAGCGTTGATTATTAGTGCTTTTGCCCTTTCAGGGCGCCATCGTTGCACATCGCATACCCAGGGCGCTGCCCTGGGCTGAAGGCACCATTGGGCTTTCAGCCCGCCTTTGCTTACGCTCTGCTGCCGCGGGTTACAAACTCGCCCCCCAATTAGGCCAATTTTTTCTCTGTTATCGATGTATTTGTTTTACAAGTGGTACCCATAGTTTTGCAAGTCCAAACGTTTTTTTCAATCCCAACTACAACTAAAAAGGCGGATGCCCAAGACTCTCCACCTTGCACATCCGCCTTTTCCTATACCCATTTTATAAAGCTACTTCTTCACTCCGTATATCTCATAATCCTTCTTTCGTCTTTCTACTATCGGAGGATTCTTCCCGTCGTAGTACATATCAAACCATGTTGATGATTCTTTTGGTTTCATACTATCACTCAGCACAAAATGTTTGCCGTCCAATGACCGTTGCTGTATGTAATAATGGTGTTGTCTATATGCCGTCTTGACGAATACTTCTCTTGATCCCAAAAAGCAAATGTCATTGTACATCCTTATCTCTGCTTTTCTGTAAATTTCACCTTTGTTTCTTCCGCGTCTCATATACACTCCACCAATCTTCAGGAAATCCATGAAACCGATGGTGACAAATTCTGGCTTACGGGTAAAGCATGTCATATTCTCCAAATATACCCAGTATTCCTTGCCTTGCTCCGTGAAATGAAGCAAGGCATTGTCCTGCAGCTCAGCAAATTCATACGTCTGTTCTGGCTTTTCCATTGGTTTGTACAGCTCTGTGCGTACAAGGTATTTGCCTTCTCTGTTTTGCACTACTCTTATACCGTATGCCTGAGGATATATCTTAGCATAACTGCCTAATGCCTCCCATTTATCCAGCCAATGTCTTCGATAATATACTTGATAATTGTTTTTCGTAACGCAGGTGACTCTCAGATTGGCAGGTTCTTTATAGTCAGCTAACTGTGTTTTGCCATCGATGTGGTCTATCTCTATTGCTGGTCTGAAAAAACGTATATATTGTTTCTTTTCATCTTCAAAATGCTTGATCTCTTCTTCCCATGTGTTTCTCTTTTCTACTAATTCTTCTGCGGTCATAGGGTGTAACATAATATTCCAAGCCTTGCGCCATGCCAACCCTCCTTGCTCGTCTTCCCAAATCGAAAGTTCATCGATTTTCTCCTTGAACCTGTATAGTCTGTTTGGCTCTGATGGCTGCACAAAGAAATTGCGGAACCGCAGCCCTTCGTCTGTCCCATTGTCCAACGCATTCCGCAACACGAAACAGTTCTCGTCCATCTGACGTGTCTTTACTCTCGGATAGAGGCGCAACCCGTCTGTAGTGGAAAACTCTAAAAAGCCATGCTTCTCGATTCTCGGTCGCTTGAAGTATCGCACACCATTACGCAAATCCATCCAGGGACGTTCTCTGTCTATCTTTCGTCGAGAATACAACTTGGCTATTCCGTATGCTTTCAGTTCTACCCTATTATATTCACAGGGTAGCACTTCCTTACCATCTTTATCCACAACACCCGACAGACCTTCCTTGTTGCCGACTATCTCGTAGCCGTAAGCTTCCTCCAAGTCCATACGTTGCCCCTCATGTGTCATCACGATGATTAACTCTGTTCGTGCGTCCGAAGTAATTCTCTCTTGTTCGTTGCAAATAGAATAGGCTACGTTATATGGTCCTTCCACTTCCTTTGTCAAAATGCCTTTACCAGCAACACGTCCCTCAAACATGGCTTGCCAGTCTCTGTCATCTGACGGGAGTCCAAACAAACGGTACAGCCCGACATTGTCCAATATCACGCAATACTTCTTACCCTCAAACACACGCATGCCACGTCCTACTTGCTGCAGATACTTTGCCAACGACAGTGTGGGTCTCGCCAACTGGATAAACTCTACATCAGGACAGTCAAAGCCCTCTCCGAACAAATCAACGTTCACCAACACTTGTATGTTGGCTTTCTGTTTCAAAGAGACATTGCAAGGCTTACTATAATAATCTCCTACACTTGTTTCCTTAAACCTTTCAATGATTGCCTTTCTTTCTTCAAGCGGTGTCTTGCTGCTTATCGCCACTGCATTTATGCCATGCTGTCTGTACGCTTCTGCTATATGTTCCGCATGAGCTATGTCTATGGCGTAAGTGATGCCTTTCTTGTTTGCTGCATATCTCCTCACCGTATCGCAAAGCCTCTCGATGCTTGGCTGCACATTCAGCTTCTCGCTCATCTCTCTCAGCGAGAAGTCTCCGTCGGCACCTCGTTTCTTCAGCGAGTTCACCAAGCGCCAGTCCTCGCTGTCCTCTCTGATGGACATATAGTCGTACAGCGATAGCCACCCATCGGCTATAAACTTCTTTGCTGACCACGACTGCAGCAGCACGTCAAACAAATCGGTGAACCCTCGTCTGGTCAGCCGGCAGGGCGTGGCTGTCAGTCCCAGTTTCTTTGCCTCAGGATAAGCATCCATCACCTCCTTGTAGGTTTTCGCCACGGCATGATGTGCCTCGTCGATTACTATCAATGATGGCATTTCCTCCATTCCTTGATAATGCCTCGACAGCCATTGTATCGACATTACTTTTATGCGGGAATTGTCCGATAAAAGGGAAAGAGCAGTGCCAGAAGTAGAGAAGCTACTCGTCATGGTTTCAAGCGTTTCTCTTATCTGTTCTACCAATTCACGCCGATGCACTACAATCCACACACATGGATTTTTCACTCTTCCCTTTTCGTTTTTCACTACTTCGGTCAGTAGCACAGTTTTTCCCGTACCTGTCGGCATCTGCACCATTACAGACTGACACGACTTGAACGCCGTGTCAATCTTCCCCATCATTTCTTTTTGGTAGTCGTAAAGTCGTATTTCCTTCATGTCAACTTCGTCTCGGCAACCACATCGAGGGTATTTCCTTTCGAGTCTTTGAGTTAGCATTGGTGATGTCTATCAGTATCAGATACCACTGATTCTTTCCTCGACGCTCTCCAGATATATAGTAGACTTTATGGGGTTGGTCTCTTAGTATCATGTACAGGTCCAAGAACTGGAATATCCTGTCATTTGCCACGCATTCCCGATGATGCATCGGTATGCCTGCCATATCTCTGTTTTTATAGAAATAATAGTTATAGCCAACTCTCAGCACGTCCATAAATCCCATATGCTCTACCACTGGACGCTCATCAAATTCCTGCATGGTGTACAGATTTACCCACGTGGTTTTGTCTTCTCCTGCGAACACGACCTCTGCTATATTGTCATCTGAGAGTTTTACGCTCTTCAGTCCTTCCAAGATGATATGGTGGTCATTATTGCTGATGGCGTACTCTCCTGTCAGATAATGCTCACAGACGTATGCGTCCTTGCAGTTGTATTCCTTTCCTCTGTTCTTGTTGACAGCATAATAGGCGTATGTCACAAGGTATTCTTCTCCATTGATGGTTTTATAAATGCTGTTGCTCTGCTGTTTGCGTTTTCCCCCCGTAATATATTCTCTTTCATAGGTTTTCATTTCTTGCATCGAGCCTTGCGCATTATCCATATAGAGATACTGCTCCTTGGTGTCTACTGCCAGTGGTGACCATGGGTCTTTTCTTCCTACGTATTTAATGGCTTCATTTTTATTGTTTAGCAGGTAGTACTTTGTTGTGTCATCTTCTGTCTGACTGATTAACTGCCAGTTAAAACGCATATCATCGTAGGTCTTATATATCCCATGCATATTGTCACCAATACGGATATAATTCCCGTCCTTTATATATCCAAACTTTATTTTCCGCATAATGTAATTAGATAATCGAAATAATCTAAAATGGCAGTTCTCTTCTTGGAACGCCATAGCCTGTACAACACTCCATGTCCTCTATCTCTTTCCATGCTTCATGGAGATAGGTATTCACTAATTCTGGCAACTTGCCTTGTTTTGCCAATTTCTTAAAATCCTCTATAAGGTTTTCTATCGCATATTCAGGACTGTACATATCATCGAAATACTCCCAATGCCTGTCTATCACAAAGTGGCGGCACATGGATTTCGTCAGTTGCAGGAACATCAGTGCTGCCGTTTGGTATTTTCCGGTGGCAAGCTACTGCTCGATATTTTTGTTCTCTTCCAACATCAGCTGCCAGATTCTATAACAATCCCAATCCACATTTCTTCTGTTGAAGCATACAACTTCTCCTTCTGCGCACCTCGGCCGCTTCATCCTGCTTTTTCTGATGGGCAAGGCGTTCTTCTTCATTTTTACGCACCGCTTCCAACTCTTTTTGGAACTCTTCCGTCTGCATGGTCTCTGCACACAGCAACTTACTTATCTGCTTTGACAGGTATCTATTCCATGCCTCATAATTGCTTTCGTCCACGCAATCGGGGCAAGTTCTGCCCTGCAAACTCCATATTTTTTCTGACAGGTGGAAGTTCAATTCGTATGTTTTCTTATCGGGCATATTCTATCAATTAAACTATATGGAACTATTTTGTTAATACGCCTATTGCAACAAGAATATCATGCTTCATTTTACTCAATGGACGATCAAGGAAATGAGAGCTATTCAGTTCCGCCCCAAATAGCATACGATACACATCTGAACGGCTTAAATTTCTCTTACTATCTTTTAAGACTTCCTCAAATAACTGTTTCAAATATCCAGGGGAATACGCATCGTTAAAATTCATCAAATCTCGAACTTCAAGTTCTCCATGCATCGCATATATTTCTTGAAGTTTCATCTCCTTGACAGTTCTTTCCTCTTTACTTCCTGTTGGAGTATCGATAACGACAGTCCATTCTGGTGGCATGTTGGTTGTCAGAGAAGCCCTAAATGTTATGTCTGGATGTCCTGGTTCATGAACGTATGGATGAGTATGTGTTGCAAGGTCAAAATTACTACTGCCCTTTATTGAGCTATTACAAATAGTACAACTTGGAATTAGATTACATAAGCTAAGTGACATCAACGGATACGTACCTTTGTCAAACCAATGGTCAAAAGCAGGTCTGGTAAGCCTCTCTGCTTTATTGCTTCCTGTTCCTTTCTCTATGGTAAAGGCATATTGTCTATTGCAATACACACAGGTATTGCTATCAATCTGTTTAGACAGCCAATAAGCCTCTGACTTGCTTGAAGAATTGAAAACCTTTTCATAACCAAAAATCAAAAGCAGAATATTATCGCTTGGTCTATTTGCCACCTTGGGTATTGCATTGAACTTTGCAACCAGCTCATCATTGAGTTTTTTCAAAGCTTTAGGCTCGCAAATCAACAATTTCCTCAACACCTCTTTATTTGGTGTAGGAGTATTCCATCCTGGCAACAGAATCTTTTTTGCTTCAGAGGACAACTCGCACAAAGTGCCGTTACTCATCACTCCATTTTTCACCCTATCCGCCAACTTGTCAAGATACCTGTTTGCATATTCATTTTTCAATGCAGCAGAAGGTATTCTTAATTTCAGAAGGGTTCTAACTCCTTTTTGACTCATAACCTACATCTTGTCTAATTCGTCCAACTGTCTCAACAAATCTGCTTTTTTGAGCTGTTTCTGCTCATTTGAAAGCGAAGGGAATGTTCGTGAAAACTCATCCATCAACACATGGCAAACTACAGGCTCGTCTATTAGCAAAATGCGTTCTTTTATGTTTTCAGAAGAAAAGTCATGGCAGAAGTACTCATAACTGAAATTCTTTTTCTTCACGTCATTTGTGTCTGGATATAAATAACGATTCAAGAATGTATAAGCCTCTTCATCCCCAACAAAAGGACATTCCTTTGTGTCATCCGCATCCTTTGCCCATTGGTGTACTTTCATGCAAGCCATCAAATGTGCCACTTCCCATTGTGCGAACATCCCCATAGCACCTCCTTCTAAGAAAAAGCTATCTTTCAGCATATCATACACATTGGCACCGAATGATTGCAATCCCTCCACAGGTTCTTCCTCATCTTTTTTCAGAGCTAAAACATTCGTTCTTGGTATATCAGATAATACGTATGGTGAATGGGTCACAATGATAAGATGAATACTTTTTACGTTTTCCAATGTAATATTTCTGAGTCCTGTCAAAAAATAATAAACGAATTGCTGCTGTAGTTGTGGATGATAATATAATTCCACCTCTTCAAATACAATGCATACATTATTATATTGTATACGATTAGTTACACTCTTATCTTTATGTGCAGAATCTATGTTGTCCAAGTGGTACAAGATTGAACTTATAGTAAATATCTGCTGTTTTTCTCCAGAACTCAAAGTCTCAAAATCTATTTTTATGTTTTGATTTTCTTTTTCACACAGGTTTATTCGCATAATGAAGAATGGAGGTGGCACAATAGCTTGCACTCTAATTTGCACCAACAAATCTGTCTTCATTTCTTCTTTTGACATTTTTGTATTACTGAACCATTTCTTTCCTAATTGTTCAAATGTTATACAACATTCACCAGTTATTGCATTCCCATTGACTGCGTTATCCATATTATAAACATCAAACATGAGATAGCCAAGTGTCTGATATATCTTACGCGTAATATGTGAGTGATCTTTAGCTAATGCCTCTATAAGTTCCGATAAAGTGTCACTATTGTATGCGTCAGTCATCATACAGGCAGTTTTGTAAAAATCCCGATGTTCTTTGTATTGATATGAAACTTTTAAAGTCTTGTACACCAAATACTCTATTGCTTCTTCATAATAAAGTTTTGATTTGTTGACGGTCAGATCACTGCCTAATACATTACACCATTTTGCTACAATATCGTTTTTCAGTAATTCATATCCCTTTTCTGTTAGATTCTTGAAATCTAATTTTCCTCTAATGCGTTCTATACCATATTTATTCTCTGAATTATAAGAATAGGTAATACTTTCTGCCAATAAATGGTCATTAATAATACGTAAATCCTCATGATGAGTATACAATCGTACTAATCTTTCAATTGCAAGTTCACGTTCATTGTTTATATCAATGTTTCCTTCTCGTCTGAAAGGGGTTATTACCAATGGAGTGCGGTAGGCATCGTTCTTGTGGAATAAACCATGAAGCCAGCATCTGTCTTCTATGTCATATTCCGCATTCTGGCTATTGCCTAATACCGAAGACTCTTTTTCATTACTGTTACATTCATTTTTGAAGTCCAATGTATTGTAAGCATATATAGACTGATTGGAAATGAGCGTATAAAAGAAATGCGAATATAAAGCTTTCAACTCTTCTTCTCCACAAGAAGCGTGAACACCAGTAAGTTCTTTACATTCCTCATTTTTCTCATTATCGAACAATATTTGTTGCCCTAAATATCTTACTATGTTACTATTGTCTTTTTGGGGGATTAACTTATACAATTGAACTCTACAGTTCTTGACTTTCAAGTGATAGGCATAACCTTCAAGGATATACCAGAGTTCGCCGTCTACGCCATCAATAAAATGGAGATGCTCGGCTGCTTGACCACTATTTTGCGATTCCCCTATCGTAGCTGCTGCAAAGTTGTTTATGAGTCTCATCATAAACTCAATGATACTGCTTTTCCCAGAACCATTTTGTCCTACGATAGCACTGATTTGAATATGTGGAATGCCATTTATATTTTCATTGTAGAAATCATCATACAACGTGTTAAGTATTTGCTGTTCTGTATTTACACACACAGAATCTTCACCTATTTCATATCCCTGCTGAAATCTGTATATTTGTCCACAAGACATCTTACGTTTACCCGTACTTTCTTCACTATTACATCGAATACCTATGATAGCAAATGAAGAATCTTTACTGCTTAATGTCTTGGTGAAGAATCCCATTATAGCATTTTCTTCAGTTGGGTTCTTAGCAAATATCGGTCCAAATGCGTTTAGAATTTTACTCATACAACTCTTTAAATGTTTGAACTTAATTTTAGTCATTTATTAATGTTATTGCCTTTGGGTCTATATTTATATACTTCAAATTCAAACCCTTGTCTTTTACTATATTGGACAATTCTTCTATAAGATTTGAACTCATTTCCTCTTTTTCTTCTTCATTTTCTTCAGTCTTGGGCTGTGAAGAACAAAAGAGTATAGTCTGTTTGTTCGTAATACTTGCACAGACCTCAAATAAATGAGTTAAACTGGCCTCTTTCATTGAGTGCTGACATGGCTCATCCATAACAAGAAAACCCGGATGACGTTTACAATCGGTCAATAGAGTCAAATAATACGCCCAAATACTTCTAATGAAATCAGAGGCAGATGAGTCAGCTCTAATCTCTTCTTCATTATTTTCACCATGCTTTATGACTGGCAAATACTTATATGTGGTATTCTCTTCTTTAAAGAAAACTTCATTGATAACATTATTACTGGTATAATTGAATTTTCTTAGTAATTTTCTGAAGGCACTTAACATTTGAGCAGTTGGTAAATCATCCTCTTCTATATCTCCAAGTTCTTTTATTTTTCCACATACTTGCTGATAAGCATTTTTGATACGGCTCAATTGTTCTATTTGTTCTCTTGTATGTAGTTCTACTTCATCCAATGTTGCAATCTTTGTCTTGCAATCCACCAATTCAAATTGTTCATTTGTAGATAATGGATATAGGTTTATATTACTCTGTGAAGCCATCATTTTGACTTCAACTTCTTCTTTTCTAAGTTGCTTGTCAAGATATAGCTTATTCAGTTCTTTATTCTTTAATGCAGCCTCCAAGCGTTTCATCATTGGTACCAAGAAACTTCTCTGCATACTTAACATATCCCGACTGTCTTGTATCTGAGAGGTTGTTAATGCGGATTGAGTGGATGTATCTGATGGCAAATGTTGATGACATGTTGGGCATATTTTTACATCAAGGGTGGTTATGATATTGTTTACCTTGCGTAAACTGTCATAACGTTTCATTTCACTTTCTATATATTTTATTTGTTCCCTAATATTATCCAATTTATCTGCCTCGGTTACGAGTCCTATGCAATAGTTTTTATATTCCTCTGTATGTTGCTCGTATCTTTTTAAGACTTTCAAAAACTGTTCATTTCCATTCCCTTCCTGTGAGGATTTTTGTTTGTTCTCCAGTTCTTGTATTCGCTGTTTCAACGTTTCTATATATGTGCCTATTTCAACACTTCCACTACGAACAGCTATTCTTAGTTCATCTAATTCTATTTTCTGTTGCTTTATTTCTGTTTGTAATCCATCTATGTACAAGTCATTATATGCAAGATAATTTTTTACAGCAGTTACCTTTGTGTCCCAAAGATTTTCAAGTTTTTTCCTTTTCTCTTTCAATCCTATCGAATTAATCAAATCAGTATTAGTATCATACCCCATCAAATATTCAACCAATTTTTGTTTCGGATTAATGATATTGTAAGAGCGGATGTTTGCAAAGAAATCAGACCACCCCCTTTTTTGCTCTATATATGAAGCGGTAAACACTGTCTGCATATAAAGTATCGTTTTATCCGTATTTCTTGCAGGTACAGGAATTATTGGTAAATCAGCGAAGTCTGCTAATAATGCATAAAACCCTTCGTTATGTTCTGTATTATGATCATCTCTATTATGTATGTAGTACTCTCGACAATCTTTATGTTCCATATTCTCCATAATCTGAGATTTCCACACATACATTTTGTTCTGTTGCTTATCATCAGATACAATCTTTCGCTTGACAGTAATGGTCTCTTCATTTGTGTTTGATAGTTGTATTCTGACAAATGATTCCTTAACCAACCACTCGTGTTGATTGCCATTAGGTTCCATGTATAGAAATTGGCTCTTAACCGCTTTGTCTAACGTTTTATCACATGGTTTACCTTCGATTAGTTCTTCCATTCCCAACGCATAAAACAGACATTCTACAAGTGTTGTCTTACCTGAAGTGTTGTCTCCCACAACAAGATTTAAACCAGAGGCAAAATCCAAGACTCTCCCAAAATGTCGTATGTCGCTGTGGTCGTTATAGGCACGTGCTTCAATGGATATTTCCAATTTGTCTATTCTCATCATAGTTCTTAGAATTTAGAAGTCAAACTCAATGTTTTTTAAAAGGGTATCTGATAACTTGCCCATTTGCTGTAGGTCATCATTTATTTCTTGACCGATTTCAATATTTGAAACCTCAGAAATAAAATTATTGGCATTAACGTCTAATACAACGTTTACCTTATCTTTTTTCGTTTCCAACTTTAGTAAATGGTTGCTGACACATTGCATAACCAATGGTGTAATATCTTCATCCGCTATCCAAGGTGCATTTGAAATTCTCTTGTCTTTCTTCCACACCTGTATCATTTGGAGATTTTCGTCAAGTTGAACACCCCATAAACATACTTGCAATTTGGGTATAGAGATTTTTTTGTAGTATTGGACAATCAACATTATGGCAACCAACTTAAATTGCATCGTGGATGTTGACAAGACAACAGATGCCCTTGGAGTATATACACGTTGTATCATAGTTTTATTTATAATCAAGTGAACATATCAATAGTCTTTCTGCCACATCATAGTTAGCATAACTATTTACCATTTGCTTTATATTACTGCTATATTCCAGTGCTTGTGATACCGCAGTTCTTATTGTTTCTTTGACATTCCTGAAATCAGCTAGGGCTTGCAAGCTATCACTGAAATAGGAACTTCTATCATCCGCATAATCACTGTATGCTTCTGCCTCATACTCTTTCAGTCTATTGTATATATGCGGAGATTTTCGTAATCCGTTGGCCAATCTCAATCCTGTCAAATAGCATTCAAGTTGTTTCTCCACTTTTTCTTTAGCTTCTTCTCCATGTGGATATAATATTGCCATTTTCCTTTCAAGATTCTGTATATATTGAACATTGTCTTTTCTATAGCAGTCCTTTTCCACTTGTTCAAGGAGGGTGTCATGTTTTTTATTCCAATTCTTTACAAGTTCAAAAAAATTGGTTTCTTTTGTTTCCACTGGGAGCATTTCATCAAATACGGATATGGGGAGTACTATTATGTCATTGAAAGAACCTTCTTCATCTAACAGCCTTTTTACAAACCCTATACAATAATATATTCCCATTCGTTGAAAAAAGACACCTGCCCCAGAATTTCCCTCCATTAATTTCATTGCTGGCAAACTTTGGTTAGCAATGTTTTCGTCTACCAAATGCCATTGGCTCTGACCTTTGCGTACAACATTAAACATTCGTCCATGATTATCTTCATCGGGACCACCATATCCATAAAAGAAAAATGACTCATCCGATATAATTTCGTCGCAACATTTAACTTTATTGAGGTAGTCAAATTTCAAGTTTGGGTTTTCTATTATCAACAATGCGCAATCTACATCATCCTCAATTCTACTTCTATCATCTATTTGCAAAACCTTAATGGTAGTCGTGGTATTGTTTGCATAAGAAGTAATGGTTATTTTGTCTGTTTCGTAAAATTCAGTCGTCCCTTTCTTTATTAAACAATGGGCAGCTGTCATTACATAGTATTGGATACCATCAAATATAATTGTACCAGAACCCCCATTCTCTAACTTACCATCATTGCAACTGATTCTGACAGAAAGGCTACACAAATCCTCAAATTCATTCATGGCAATTCTTTTGTTATTTGCTGTACATCCTCATGAACAACAATATTGTAAAGTTTCAGTTCTTTTCTTTCAATAAATTTGTAACCAACATTTTCTATCTTTCTGATAGGATAGTTGAAATACAGATGTATTGACTTATTTCTATCTCGTTTTGCATGACAGGCTATATTAGCAATCGTCTCGCGATCTGGATGGCACGATGCACCATTACCTCCATTTGTTGATATGAGGAACCTGTCACAATCTATCATGTCAAGCAGTTCATTACTGATATTGTTTCTGCTGCCGTGATGCGATATTTTCACATAATCAACATAAAGAGGATTATCTGTACTGTAGCCTACATTCTTTAAACTTTCAACAATTGAACATGGGTAACTGTCTCCCAACATTAGCATACTGAAATTATCACTCCTAACGACGAATGCTATTGAAGACCAGTTTATCACTTCTTGAATATCATTCTCCTTGGGTTGCCTCTTTTTCACTAATGCCAATTCAGACAAGCTATTCTTTAATGCTTGCTTTTGCCTTGTATAATATTCCCTTCCTATGTTCGCATTATGAATAGCATTCATATAATTCTTGTCATTGATGTTTTTTGTGCCAGCATTAGGAGATAAAATCAAGATGTCAGCAAATGTCAGGGGTATAGATTCTTTCTCAGCAACGATTGGAGTTTCCCAATCTATTGTAGAAAATCCGTCTTGCACCAACTCTTCGTTTATATCCTTCAATTCTTCCGCCAATTTCTTGGCTTGTCCAAAAGAAATGTTCGGTGATGTATAAACAAGAATATCGTATGCACAATTAGCCCATATCTTCTTGACAGGGAAAGGTCTATCTGATTTATGTTTCTTTATATACGACAAAATTCCTCCGATATGGTCATCATCATAATGAGTTAGCACCATTAAATCTATCACACCTAATGCATCCAATTGCCTCACGATATTCTGTGAGTTTCTATTAGGACCACCATCTATAACAATAACTCCTTTATTGTCGTCTTTTTGACAATGTAAGATAAAGGCATCACCATGCAAGGCTTGTAACATTTCAATATCTGCCATACTTATTACGTTTATACATAATGATTATCAATCATCCATTTCCTTCATCACTCGTTCCACATCTTCCAAAGGCACATTCAGCATACGCGACACATAGAGCGGAGTAATGACATCCATGCTACCCGACTGACGTTCCATGCCAATCAAATACTCAATATCCTTTTTCAAATCGCCAAGACTGTTTGAGAATGTAGCTGAAGCCTGTTCCCGATTTTCCGCTTCCTTTACTTTGAAAGCATCAAACGTCTCACTGCCATCCTCACCATATTTTCCGTCCTTTGATTCGTATATAACCGATGGTTCCAGTACTTCCACTGTATGCCATGCACCTTGTGGCACAACACAACCATAATTACCATCCATGGGATCAAGATGAATACGCTCTATCTCGTTTCCGTTTTCATTACAGATAACCTCCACAATCTTACCGCACAAGAGAAAAACATTCTCCGTACTTTGTGGATGCCTATGGATAGGAACAACGGTTCCTGGCAGCAGGGCATTCAGCATACGTTGCGAATTATCATTAGTCGATGTTCGCAAATCCAAATTCTGACGTAATCGAGGATTAACAACAGCTTGCTCAAAGAGCTTACCTAAAAAGTCTTTATTAATTTCCATAATTGTTGTAAACGAACAAAACATGAGCCCCATAAATTATACGAAAGGGTTTTCATATAACCTATGAAATTCATGTCTTGAATATTGTAAAAGTTATTTTTTCAGTGAATTAAGGTATTCCTCATGCAAGTGATAATATTTCTTCATGAATAATACGTAGGCGATAGCCAGTACAGCTAATGCTCCAATCAAATACATCCAATGGTAAAGCACAGTATTAGGACATATATAAACAAATCCCAACGAAACAACTAACTGCATAGCCATATATAGTAGCGTAACCTTTACATGTCCAATCTTCAACTCGTTCGCCATAATCTGGTAAGCATGCTTTCTATGAGCCTCACCTAAATTCTCATGCAACATAATACGATGTATGATAGTCAAACAACCATCCACACCATATACTAATAAGAATATCAGCCATGTTATATCTTCAGTCTTGATAATAACATTACCTAACAGGAACAACATAATGAATGCTATACCTATTGACCCGACATCGCCAGCAAAACACTTAGCCTTACCCTTCGGTCTGAAATTAAATATACAAAACACTATTGCTGCTATAATTGTTGTAAAGATCAGCGATTGCGCCACATACTCATTGTCAGTATTTAAAGCAGCTAATGGAAGTAAAACAGCTAATGAATACCCAGCCGTTATTCCATTTATTCCGTCCATAAAGTTTATTACGTTTGTTGCTCCTACATAAACAATCAGTGCTACCAATACTATCCACCACATATCCCAATGCAGAATGTCTAATTGATAGAAAGCCATAGCAGCTGCTGCAAATTGAGCCACCAACCTCACCGAGTCAGGTAAAGACCGAATATCATCTACAAAGCTAACCCCAGCCACAAGCGTCAGTCCTGCTAAGAACCAAGGATATTCAAAACCGAAGAATGCGCTCCATACCCAAACCCCAATCAGGAAGATAATGCCACCGCCTCTTAACACTATCGTTGAGTGCGATGACCTTTGGTTGGGTTTGTCAATTATGTTATACTTATCCGCAATGCGGAAATACACGAGTTCTGCGATAATTAGCAGAATGAAAATTAAAATATAAACTATTGTCATAGTTATTCCTTTATAATTACATTGTTTTTAGTTCGTATTTTGATTAATGACGTATCTCTTTTGCATGCGTTTTGCAACGTTTTTGTATTCTCATGTATATCATAACGTAAACTATCAATTCTATTTGTTATATTATCTAAATTAGAGGAAGAATCACACGCACGTTGTATACCAAATAGCAAACAACCGCTAAGACCAATATTTAATACGTAGAAAATAGTTTTCTGTAAGCCTCTTGAGAACTGAGACGACATATTTTTCCCATCTACTACCATGGATTTTAACAGACGCAGCTTGAAAACTCGTATTGACTGGCATTTATTTGGATTTCCATCTAAAGACGTACACTCCATATATGCTAATAGATTATTCCATAGTTCCTGCTTGAACGAACTTTTCAAAAGTTTCTTTGGACTAATACAACTTTTCAGTACAATAGCATCTTCTATTGGACGACGAGTATCTGTCTTGGCACCATATAGAAAAATGCTTATGTACCCTGTTTCCATTCTCGATATTGTTAATATTGCTCCACTTTCTACTTTTGTCGTAAATCCCGTGGAAGTGTGATTTGCATCTATTGCTCTATTACCCCAACCAATTTGTATGTGGGTATAGTGGCTACCGTATCGTTGTGGCCAAGCATTAAAGCTATAATAATTCTCAAAGCGTTGAGATTTGGGATTCTTGTTTGATTGCTCCCGAAAATATTGTTCCGAACCTTCGACAAAATCATCAAACCAATCATACTTGAGAAAACGTTTTATAATGGCTTCGCCTCTTGGACTACTCATTATATTCGATGTCTTAAGCTCTTGATAGTTATGAATTCCCTCTGCATTTAGAATATTCTTTATATTCTTACCACCATCCTCTTTATCATTTACAATTTTAAAGTTAATGACGCTCTTATTTCCATTATGAGCTATATATTTCACGATGCCGCCATATATAATACTGTGATTGGTGTCAAATTCTATTAACCAATTACAATAATATGACTTAGGGCATGGCAGTTTTTTTTCTATTTCATCTACGTTTGATATATTGACTACTTCCTCTTCTGTAACATCATATAGTACTTTTAGCAGTTGAAATTTAGATGTATTAACTACAAAGAGACGATGAGAAGAAGAAAAAGAAAATACACCATGTTTTTCTATATACCAATTACGAATATATGCTTTTAATTTTCTTTCCTCTATCCCCCAATCATTCTTATCTACATAGTTCAAGAATTCTTCCCATTGCAGTTTTGATAGAGTTTTAATCGTTTCTTTATTAATTCTATACCATTGCGCATAATGTTTTTCCACCCATAAAGCAAACGTGCTTACTTCTATATCCTTATGGCATTCAAAGAACTCTTTCCCAAGAACATAAGTAGTCATAGGTATACAGTCCTCATTTTGACTGCAATTATGTAATGGCTTTATTGAAGAATCCTTTGACGATTTAATGTTTAAAATACGATAAATCCAATCACACATAAAATACAAATACAGTTCTTCAATCAAAACTAATCTATTATTGTTTTAGATCTTCTCAAATGACTCCACAGCAATGTTAAGAACATGGGGAGGAGCCATTCTTTGTATACAAGGGGATGCTTCCAACGGCGGAACTTGAATGTGAGGATGGGAATATTCCATCCAATACTCTCTTCTATTGGGCGCAAGTATTGATAGGTGCATCTGTAAAGAAAGTACCTTGGGAGTTTACCAAATCTCCCAATGATTTTTTGAAGACTTTATTTCTCAACACCTTTTCTTATATAGGGTAGCACTCCTACGATATCTGTTATTACTGAAATAGCTCCCTAAGGAGTAGGTATAGCTAAGCCTTCAACATTCCTAAGCTATCTGCCACTTTCTTCAGACTATCTTCAAACGACACAAGTTGATAGTCAAAGTCCTCTTTGCTCATGCTTTGATCATAATAATATGTGGCAAACATCTTGTTGATAGGTTGTAGAAAGAAAGAGCCAAGCCATACAAAAGGATTAAACAATCGAGTAATCCAAACATTATGTCCCGCTGCTTTCGCAAAGAAACGTATTATCTCCACAGTATCAGCCTGTTCACGGTTCTGCGGATAGAACGTGCCTCTCAATTCACGCAACACAGCCTGTTTCACAAATTCAGCCAAATTGTCTATATACAGCATCGAACGTTTGTTATGCCAACAAGGGAACACAGGCACCTTGCAAGCCAACTTTGCCAATCTTGGGAAGTTACCCTTTGCGTTAGGTCCATATATCATGCAAGGACGCAGAATACATACTTTGAAGTCGTCCGATTCCAACTTATGCAGACCTATTTCTGCCTGAAGTTTCGAGTCGCCATAGAATCCATTAGGATTTGGCTTAGTGTCTTTGGTCAACACCTCGCTCTTGAGCGACTGACTCTCATGGAAAACAATCTGGCTTGACATAAAGATGAATTGCTTCACGCCACGCTCCTTAGCATGTTTTGCCACCTCAATAGTCAAGTCTCTATTCACCTTATAGTAAAGTGGTTCCATCTTTGGGTCGGCATTCACATGCGCTATGCCAGCCACATGAAACACAACATCATACAGCGAATAATCAGCTTTCTTCCAATTATCCCCCATAGTGTCCACTGCATCAATCTCAAATTCTCCAGGAGTTGATGCCAACATATATTTACGCACACTCTCACCTACGTAAGAGCCTGCACCTGTAATCAGTATTCTTTTCATTTCTTTCCTAACAATTCATTATATATATTAAGGTGTCTCTCCTTCACAATCTCAATATCAAAATATTTTTCAGCATACTTACGGCTTGCCTGTCCCATGCTCTTTCTTAGTTCTGCATTGCCGATAAGCAAATCCAGTTTCTCTGTCAGAGCATCCACATCTTTTGGTTTTATCAAGAATCCGTTCTCACCATCCACAACGGTTTCCTTACAACCTACAGAATTGCTTGTAATGATAGGTCGGCCAATAGCGTCAGCCTCAATAAGGCTTTTGGGCAAGCCTTCCATGTAATATGATGGGAAAGCAACGATATGGCTCTGCTTCAACAAGTCGCGCACATCAGTTCTGTAACCTAACCACTTAATATACTTACCATCACACACAGCATCAAGCTGTTCCTTAGTGATAGCGCCAGGATGGTCGTCCAATCCGCCTACTAAAAGAAACTCTGCTACATCACCATATTTCGGGCGCAATCTCTCAGCAGCCTCTGTCAACAGAAATATACCCTTCTCCACAATCATGCGGGCAGTAAGAATCACCTTAACCTTACCCTCTTTAGGTTCCTCTGTATAACAATAATCCTTCAAGTCCACTCCAGATCCTTTTATAAAGCGTCCTTGCTCGTGCTTGATAATACCATGTTTCACATATAGTCTCCAGTCGTCGTCATTTTGGAATATGCAAAGCAAGTTTGGTCTGTTATGCGAGAATTTCAGCACTTTAGGCATTACCTTGCTCAGCAGTCCCTTGTTGTCCTCTGCAAAGAATCCTCCAAGTCCGCTAATAGCATTCACCACACCTTTCACCTTACTGAATTTGGCTGCCAGCGTACCCCAAAGAATTGTCTTCATTCCCACATGATGAACCACGTCAGGACGCTCTTTCGAATAAAGGTTATACAGGAATCTCAAAGTCTTCAATTCCTCCATAATGTTCATTCCACTTCTACTCATAGGCAGGTTTATCACCTTCAAACCATTCTCTTTTATAACGTGCATTTTACCTGTATCGGCAGTAACAATCGTTATATCCCATCCTGCATCCTTTGCAGCCAACGCCACAGGTAGTCTATGTGATAGGAAAAACCAATCCACATTCACCACCATAAACAGTTTCTTCTGTCTCATGTCTTATGTTTTGTTTATATTTTTCTTCTTTATGTTTTTCCATATTCTGTGATAAACCAGCCATATAGGAGTCCAAACAACCTCCGAAGGATAGTGCATCAACAAATGCGCCCCATGCCTGGCCATCATCTTCATTTTGCTGTTGCCTTTATATCTCTTGTCTTCTTTTCCGAAGTTTCCTGTCTGTTCTATTTCCGACAATAAGAAACGTCCTTCTTTTTCATTTAGTGGACAAAGCAAATAATCCATTGACAATCCCAAGCATTCATGCAGCACCCACATCACGGCACCAGCAAATCTTTTCATCCTCAACTCCTCAAGCAAGCACATAGCCTCAGCCTTTTCCTTCTCGGTTGTCTTGTCTGCTTTAAGCACAAAAAAGTAGTCCATCACTTGTCTAAGACCAACACCCTCAAACAAGAAATGTCTGTAAATATGAGTTAGGATAAAAACTCTGTTGAAACTTGCTGGAGGCACAGCAAATCCCTTGTCTGTCAGAATAAAAGAATCTGGAGCAAAACTGTTACACCATTTTTGCAGTTTTCTATTGTCACAAAGGTTACGCATCAATGTAGGGCGGAAATGCAACTCCACTTCCGTTTCCTTGTATATGTCGTAGTGAAATCTATGATATGCAAAATCATCTGAAGGACAAGTGTTTTGAATATAAGTGTTCACCTTATCAAAACCACCTTTTACCCACATGTCTATATCACCGCTCTGTCTTAATATCGCCAGTTCTCCATATAGCAATGCTATGCCTTGACCTTTTAACAAAGCAGCATCAAGACCCGCAAGTCTCAGCTTTTGCCACATATCAGCTGAAAGCCTATCCATAAGCTCGTTACGCTGTTGAATCTGTGCTGTATTCGACAACCATTTCATAAACAACGTAGATGGAAGCGCTTCAATACATCTACTTCCTTCTTTGCGCAACTTTTGTATTCCAGCAAAACAGACTCCTATTAGAGTTTGCTTTGCAGCAAGATTGAATAGTTGATTCCATTCTATAGCCGATGGCGAATAAGGCAACTCGCTTTTAGTTCCAAGAGCAATCTTTATTAAATCAAATAACAAATCCATCAATCAACGTCCTTTTTCTGTTCCAACCATTTCTCTGCCACATCTTTGTAATCAATCTTATCTTCTACCAACCAATTCTTTACAAATTCAGGATTATTGCTGTTAGGCTGAGGCTTAGCAGTATTCATTCTTGCCACAACTGGAGTTCTTACGCAATCGCCCATAATGATTGCATGTTGTTGCGGAAGGGTTGGAAGCTGATTCAGAATCTCAGAGTTTGCTGATGAAACAAGTTTACGAATATACACTTGGTCATCGGGATTTTGAATTCTATGCACTATAAAGCTGTTGCATTGTGACAAAACCGTCTTTGATAGTTCAGAAGGGCGCTGACTCGAAATCAGCAACGAGAGTCCATACTTTCTTCCCTCACGAGCTATTCTCTCAAAAACCTTTCTTGATATGGATTCTCTATCTTTTCTGTTTATCTCAGGTATATAGTTCTGTGCTTCTTCCAACGCAATGACGACAGGCATACTACCACGCTTATCTTTGTCAAATCTTGAAAGGAATTCCAAAATGATTCTTCCAATAAGACCTGTAATGGTTTCAAGTACTTGGAAAGGAAGAAGCGACATATCAATGATTGTTATTTGACTGTTTACTTTATTTCCTTCACTATTACCAAAATAATCATCATAAATTGTCTTCCCGTCACCATCTTTTGTATAGACATCACAATAATCTCCAAGTATATACGCTAAGAACTTCACCAACACATTTTCTATTTCCTTTGGCTTGTCCAACAAGAGTGGTTGTGCCAATCTAATGTCATCTACAAATGATTGCATTCTCAGTTTCAAGGTTGAAACATATTCATTCAATTTGTCTTGTGATGCTGCGGATTCCTTGATTGCATAATCAAAACATGATGACAAAAGCAAATTAAAGTCATAATATAATGGTATGTCAATATTGCGGTTCTCTGAAGAAGCAACCTCTACCATTGTTTTTTGATATTCATCTAATGATGCCGTAATAGATTCTACAACTTTATTTACTAACTTCTGTTCATAACTTCCTTTTATAAATTCTCCACTCTTATAAACCTTATTGGGTCCTTTTTGAGTCATTAATGAAGCCAAATTTGTGTTGATTTCTGTAACATCAAAATCTGTTGCTCGTTTATCTTGTAATTCCTTGAAAGCCTCTAAAAGTGATTCTACATCTTCTATTATAGCAGCCTTAGCTTTATATCCACCAGAATTCAAATTTTCAATCAGATTCTTGAGGCTATTGATATATAATTTAGGTATACATTTTTTTGATTCTTCTTTTAGCTTACTCTTAGCCAAACCTAATGCCCTTTTCAACACTGGACCTTGTGTGCCAGAAGTCGGTTCAAACAGATAGTCCATATCATCATAATTCATAAACCAATATGGAACTTTTAGTCCTTCGTCGTTTATCCAAAATGGATTAACTTTATACTGAGCATCAATATTAAATGCATCCTTGTATTCACCATTTGTGTCAAATATCACAATGTGGGCATTCTTCAAATGTTGTCCATTATACTGAAATTTGAAAAGACTCTGCAATATTGCAGTCAAAGTGCAAGACTTTCCCGAACCTGTATTTCCTAATATGGCGACATGCTTACCGAACATACGGTCAGGATTTATTTTTACTTGAAAATCGGGAAAGGCAGGAGAACTACCTATAGGCAAATAAAAATCTTCCTTGAAATCTATTTTCTCAGCATTTTCCTTTTGGTCAAAAATGATGTTTAGATCATCACGTGTTACATACCATACAGGATTGTCCAATATCGGATAGTTGTACACACCTTGAATGTATTTTTCTCCATATATCGTACCAACCATGGTAGCTGACAAATACCTACTTGATTCCGTCAAGAATATAGCACCAGAGGACTTTGTCAAGTCGGTTTCTTCCCTCGTCATTACGCGATTCACCATTGCCACAATACGTTCTACTCCTACGGGTATGATGATGTAAGAGTTTATACGAGCTACTGGATATATTTCTTCATATCCGCTCTTATACAGACTCTTCAAGTCATCATCCAAGCGGACATAGACAGACAGGCTATCTACAGTAACAATCCTACCTATGTTTCTTTCATTTGCCATATTAGTCAGCTTTTGATAAGAGGGCGTTCAATGTATCTGCCACACTATCGCTTGATGAAGTGTCAAGAAAGTCAGGCATTAATGTGTCAGCAAGTGTCAGGAAGTCACCAAAGAAATCTCCTTCCAAAATAATGATTCTTGGATCGTTCAAATCTTTCAGTCTTTTTATTTCTTTCGATCCTCTCGTTCCATTAAAATCCACTATAATAAGAGTAAACGAAGGATTAGACAGTGCCTGATAAATGATATCATTAAAATGCTCGTCACAGAATGAGTAACCCACAGTGAAGAGTACCGATTGGGGTTGTGATGTGCAATAAGCGAAGTGTCGGAATAGTTCTGAGTAAGGCAAATCAAGTGTATAGCTTTTCTTTACTGCTGTCGGATAAACCATCAGGTTACCAAAGCTAAAATCACCACCCTCTTTTGCTTTTCGCTTAATCAAATCTATTGGCATCTCCTCTATTCCATAAATGTTGTTGGAAGAATGGTTATTGTCAGCAACCCAACTAATAGAACCATGAAGCTTAAAGTAGCGGACTACTTTTTCTATCCTTTGCACTTTTCCTGCGGTAGTGCTACCAGGATAGAATATGTCATAGTTGAATGTTTCAGGTTTAAAGTAGCGATGATGAAATCCAGAAAATCCATCAATATATTTAATACCAAGATTGTCGAAAGCATACTCAAACGCCAAATCATAGTTACTTGTGAATATATTGGCTCTTTGAAGGTTTAAAGGACGTTGCAATAACGACTTTAGGAATTTTTCATGAAAGATATACTTGGCATCTGCAAAAGCCTCCTTGTTGTATCCCTTCTTCTCAATACGATCCAAATCCCTCTGACTCGTTTTACGCTCATGAACGTCACATATATTAAACAGAGAGGCTTTCAAAGAATTTATAAGTTTATGCACACGTTCAAAACTTTTCTTATCATTCTCTGCATTTTTCTGATAGGAAATGGCTGTTAGGTAGTTAAGCAACAGCTCAAACATCACACATATTTCTCCATAATGCTTCTCTGGGACATCATCTTCACCTTCTTTTACTTCTACTTTTTTATAGTCACGTATGTAGGTGCCATCATATATTACATCCCATCCTCTTTCATCTTTAAACTTCTCATCTTTCTTCACGTTGTTAGCATCTTTCAAGGATTTCTGCAACTGCGTAATATATTTTTTAAAGTCTTCTTTCAATTCTCTATCACCAGAGTTTGCAATATCCTCCTCTGCCTGTTTTGGTATGTTCTGAATACTGGCAGCACCAAGATGAATAGAAGAGCCTGTGCCAAAGAGGAAATTTACACTATCAAGTTGCAGATAGTTCTTTATCAACTCTCTTACCTTTCCAACAACCTTGTGCAGGTTATCATCAGATAACTCTCCACCTTCAACATCTTTCTCTGTCGATATGCCTGCCCATTGAGGTAGACGGTCAACATTACCAATATATATGTGATTGATTTTAGTATTCATATCTCAATTTTTGTATCTTATTACTTTTGCAGGAACTCCTGCAGCAAGACAATTACTTGGTATATTCTTTGTGACTACAGCCCCAGCCCCAATAGTTACATTATCACCAATGTGAATATTTCCAGCAATTACAACATTCGCCATTACTTCAACATTATTACCAATTATCGGTTTACCTTTAGATGTATTTCCTATCGTTGTACAATGAATACAATGAAAATTATCTCCTATCGATTCTGCATCTATTATAGTAGAATACGGATGTGCAAACCAAAAACCACTACCTATTTTTGTTGTTGCGCCAATTGTAAAGTATTTATCACCAGGTCGATACCAACTTATCAAAGCAGATAAAACGGGACCAATACGAAAATAGAATACAGTTCTATAAAACCTATTATTGTGCAATTGGTAAAGCAATTGCATCCATATTGGCAACTTGACATTAAGCTGTTTTTCTATAGCCTTTAAATCACTTTTTATTAATGCTTTTTTACCCCCCAAATTACTGTAAATGCTATAATATGAGGAATGTATAACCAAGAAAAACATATCGAACAAATCAACCTAAGTATGTCTCTAATTTTTCGTTTATTCATCATCATTTCATTACCTCTTTATAAACTTTCATATATTTGCTCACCATATTATTTATATCATACTCAGAAGCACGATTCCGACATCTGATTACCATATCGTTATAATATAGTTTGTCTGATTCCAAACGTTGAAGAATCTTTGCAAGCTCATCGCTATTACAAAGCTCAAACAGTTCACCCGCATCTTTCACTACTTCACGAAGTCCATTTACATCTGTTGCCAGGAAAGGCTTTCCTGCTGCCATACCTTCAATAGAAGAAAGCGAAAGTCCTTCATATTCAGAGGACATCATTACCACATCAGATGATTTCAATATCCTTGGTACATCTGAGCGGAGATATAAAAAATGCACTCTGTCTGAAACTCCCATTTCTTCAGTCAATGCTTTCACCTTTAGCAAACCAGCATCTGTTGGCTCACTGCCTACAAAACAAGCATGAAACTTAGACGGTAATTTCTTAATAGCTTCAACAATCGTATCTTGGCGTTTCATAAACATAAAGCGAGCCACCATTGTCACAACAAAACAATCTTCTGGAATTCCTAACAACTCCTGTTTTGTATATGCTTCAGCTTTCCAATACATTGCCGTATCTACGCCATTGTTAATAGCACAGACTTGCTTTACGCTTGGATACACTTGTTTATATGTTTCAAGTGCTTTATCCGCACATGCAATAACTTTATTATAACAATACTTATATACAAATGTATCTACACGTCGAAGGACTGGATTCTCTCTGCGATGATTTTTTGTGGAATGCTCTGTATATACGATTGGAGTTTTTGAAAATGAAAACAACTTTGCAAAGCCCACCCAATACAAGGCTGGAAAAAGATGCACGTGAGCAATATCACACTTTTTAAGCCATGGCATTAGTAACAATATCTGCAATGGGTTGCGCAATTTTATTTTTCTTGTCAGTACTTCCACCTTTACACCCTTTGCTTCTATTTTGTTTTTCACAAGGGGAGGCTTACAAGGCTCAAGAGCTAAGACAGTAACCTCATTTCCCATTTCTTTCTGTATGCCTGCCAAACCTATAAGAAGGTTCTGACCACCCCCCATCGAAAGATTATCTATAATATGCAGTATTTTCATCTGATTCCTCTAATTTTTCTTTGTGTGAAATAAGCCCAAGACAACAGTCTTCCCGACCAATTTTTGCTCTTCAAATTAGATAAGTCAAGTTCATCAAATCCTATGAATTCATGCTTATGATTCTTCAAAAACGATTCTGTAGCGTAGAAATTCGCATCAATCATAGCGGAAGGGTGCAGACAGAATGTCCATACTCCTGAAATCTTCATTTCCGTGCAATGTCCACCTAGCTGTGGAAGAAAAATAAAATAACCTCTTTTATATGGTTTTGTGGCTATAGTATCGCTAATAATTCTAATATCAGTACATTCCTTCAAAGCCTTCAAAGTATTCTCATCAAATGTATGACTTGGAGCAAAGAAATACTTTGGTTTAACTCCATTACTTGAAAGAATCTCAAAGCCATCCCGAATCTTTTGCTTCTGCACATCATAAGGTACACCCGCAAATTCAGAACGAGACCAAAGAGGATTTAACCCCTTTAAGCCTTTGTCTGAAATATAGCAATGGTTATAGCCATGCAAAGCTATAGCATAGCCTTTCTGTTGCCATAGCTTCGCCTTATACCAAAACTCTTCATCAGGAGCATCTATCTCCTGCTTAGGATCTTCATTATGCGGAATGATGCCCACCATTGGACGCACACCATAGCGATCAAGAATATCAAACATTCTCTGCCACTTGGCTCCATCCATCGTAGGACAAGCATCATCCAAGCGAATTAAATATTTATTGTTCATTAATGTTTCAGTTTGTCAATTATAAACTGGAAGAAAGGACGCTTATCATCCTTTGTATATTCCAAGAATACATCTGTACGATGCAAGTCTTTCAACCATCGTCCAAAAGACAATCGACGTTGCAATACCAACTTGAAGTCTTGAAACTCTGGCATTACAACAATATGCTTCGGCTTATGCAATTCCGAACGATAGTCTTCGTTCAAACAAGCTTTCACCCAAACTACTGGCAAATTGACTCCACTTTCAGTAACACAATAAGCATTACCATCATTACGGAAGTTTGTTTCAAGGAAATACACTTTGTCATCCTTTCCTCTTATAAATTCTATTGAAAAAAGACCAGAGTAGCCACAATCACGAATATAAGCCTTGCTGTGTTCTACAATGTCTTCATAAAAAGGAGCTATTGGTCCATATTCCAAAAATCCCGTATTAGTATTAGGTTGTGAGCGAAGAACCTTCGTCATACCTGGAATTATGATGTCTTCACCACCATTGAGTGAGCAACCAATAAACTGCGCCTCTTCCTTCTTGTCAATATATGGCTGCACAAAAACATTGTCGGTATTCTCCGCTATGAAGTTGTCCAGCTGTTCACGGTTTCTACAAATAACGATATCAGCCTTGCCACCATGACTGCTTAAATATGATTTTGTAATACATGGAAAGGTTACCTTTTCTTTATCTGTAGGCAAAGTCCATATATGTGGAGCGTTAATGCCCCTACGAGCAGCCATCTCTATCATTGTAGTCTTGTCCATCAAGTCCACCATCTTTCCTTGCTGCTTTACACCAGGCAATATGTATCGTTCTGAAAGTCGGTTGTAATGCAAGTTAAGATGTTCTGTCACTGCATCTGCACACGATATAACAATCTCCTTGTCCTTTTTCGGTTCTCTGTATAACAGATAAGAGGCAAGTTCCTTTACATCAGCCAAGGCATGGTGATTGCATACATATTTGCTGCTTGCTATATAGTTTTTACGCAAACTACCAAAAGTTATCAATTCCACTTGATAACCTCGTCTGCCCAGAGCACGAACAACTCCAAGAGCATTGTGATGATTACCCCCCCCAATTACTAAAACAGTATTATTCATATTATCCTTTGCTTTCTATTAGTTTGATATATTTCTGTACAAAAGCTTCTTTTGAGAATAGAGTCTCGGCTATTTCTCTGCTTTTGTGTCCCCATGCCAAACGTTCTTCCTTTGGCATTTCTATTATCTGCTTTAATCCGTTATAAATACTGTCCACATCTGTAGGATTAAAGAAGATACCATTCTTGTTTTCCTGGACAATATGCGGATTGTCACATACACGGCTACATGCTATCGGCTTTCCACAGCTCATCGCTTCGCATACAACATTAGGGAAACCTTCATAAATACTCGGTAGACAGAACACATCACACGACTGATAATGCTTTACGATACTTGTTGTGGCAGGATGAAATTCAATAACGTCTTCCACACCAAGTTCAATACGCTTATTATAGCAAGCCTCTCCATATGCCTCTTCACCTGTCTGCACATCACCATACCAATCGAAGTGTACATCATCGGTATAGCCATCTTGCTTCAAACGTTTTATTGCTTCCAGATAGTTCAATATGTTCTTTTGCTTTGCAACACGTGCAGCAGTCATGACTACAAGCTTGTCATTGGGTGTTGTCGCAATAGGCTTGAAATGGTCTGTATCTGTGAAGTTTGTTATCGTAACCGTTTTGTTGCTCAATGCCGCAAAGTTCTGTTTAATAAACTTCTCCTGTGCATACGCATTAGGCACCACATAATCAGCCCACCGATAAAACCAAAACTTCATCTTATCACCACGACTGATACTTTGGTTCGTATTTCTTTCCGAAACAATCAGTCGGAAATTTGCGCCCAGCATCTTCAACATACAGCCAATTATAGCCGGTCCATTCTTATAGGCTATCACCCAATCGTAGCCACCTGCCTGTTTAATATGTCGCTTTACGGCCTGCAACTTCGACCATTTACTATCCTTTACATGTAGGGTTACAGAGCCAAGACCATATCTGTCAACCAACTCAGCATAAAAATCATGGTCATAATAAGTGACCAAATCCACATGATACCCTTTCTCTTTCAAGAAGAGAGCCAACCCTATCATCTGTCGCTCAGCTCCTCCCATTCCAAGGGTATCTATCAAACATAATACTCTTTTCATTCTGTTACATTATTTATATAACCTTCTGTGGCATTGTCTCGATGCTTAATGATACATGGGTTGCCAAACACTACACTATGTGAAGGCACATCACAGTTTACATAACTACAAGGAGCTATCAGCACATCATCACCAATAGTTACATTGCCAACTATCGCTGAATTAATACCAACCCAAACCTTGTTACCAAGTCGAGGCGCACCCTTACGCTTTCCTCGGTTCTCTCTTCCTATCACAACTCCTTTATGTAGATTACACCAATCACCTATAACTGCATGATTATTCACTGTGATATTGAAAGCATGTCCTAAATAGAGTCCCTTGCCAATCTTTGCTTCAGCAGGTATCTCTAATCCATACTTTAATCTATATCGTTTCAAAAGCACTTTGCACAGAAGTTTTACTAATTTATTATTACTATAATGCGCAGTACGCAATATATATAGGAAGCGAGATATTACCCCCCCCGATTTACGCTGACGGTCAGCGAGAATTATTTCTTTTATATTCATTCTTATAGAAAATCAATATCAAGTTGTTTCTTTTCCAAAATGTCATTCAATTCTATTATTCGATGCATTCCTATACCATTTTCTTGAATGAACTTCTTTATTTTCCTTTCATTATCCTTTTTATAATCACTGAATTCCCATTCTGCATTTTTTGCTTCTTTGGCAATTTTTCTTAAATAAGGTGCATCTACCTCTGAGAAAGACATACCATATACATGAATGTGGGTGATATTTGATAAATTACAAAAGAACTTATTGTTTTTTTGGATGATTTGCTCTACAGGCTTTCGCTGTGAAGCTACCCCTTGGAATGCAGCATCTTCAGCCAACTGTTCATGAAACTCTTTAGAATTGGTTTGTTCATCCCACCATTCTGCATATTCCTCCTCATTAAGGTTTTCAGGTGGGTCGGGGGTTTCTTCAGGATTTTCTCTTTTCAAATCATCTATTGTTTTGCCATGTCCTATAATAAAATTTTCATCACAATCAACGCCCCCATGTATATGAAGGATATTCTCAGGTTTAATGCCATATAAGTTCTCAAGTGTCTTTGTATAATTGAAGTTCAGAAATACAGAACCTTCAATTTCCATTTTTATTTTCTTTCCACTTGAAGGTTTTTTCAATTGTAATATCCAATCATGAAAACACTCTTTCAAGTTGGCATATAGGCTGTCCAAACTTTGCTCAACCTCAATCTGCGCATCATTCCATGTTCGATCACAATGGTCTGACATCAAATCAGGCTGATTCTCATACGCAATTTTATCAGCGTACTCAATGATACATAATGATGCCAGTTGGTTTTCGAAATCAGTCCACCATTCATCATCACATTCTCCATAAGCCTCTTCAAAATCAGTCATTACATCAGGGTGCTCCTTTTGCATCCATTTTCTGAAATCTGAGTAAGAGCTCTTGATACAATGATGTATATCAAAGCCATTACCTATCACATATAAATGTTTCTCCATATTCTTATTTCTTTATGAATTTATCATCCGACAGCGAAAGCAAGAACTTTCGCTTCTCTTCTTTTGTCATTCCCTTGCAATGCAAGTTGTATTTTAAGTTACGTTGGATGTATTCTTCTGTAGTGCCAATAACCTTTGCAGGATTGCCACCAACCACAGTATGTGGAGCAACAGACTTTGTGACAATACTTCCTGCTGCAACAATAGCGCCTTCTCCTATGGTAACTCCAGGCATAATTTGTGAGAAGGCACCAATATATGCCCAATCTTCTATTACAACCTTGCCAAATGCATCAAAGTCTGGATATTCTTTCCTTATAGAATTTCCCCCCCCATGACAATGTATCGCAACTCCACGTGTCACCTGTACATTGTTACCAATGGTTATCAGATATGGTTCGCCTGTCATCTCACGTGTCGAGATAAAACAATGCTTACCAATATTCACACCAATATGGCGAAGATACTTTTCGGGCGACACAAGAAATCGCCAATATAAATCAATGAGTCTTTTGAATGGATTTAACATACCGTTTAATTTTCTTTTTACCAAGTTCTCACTACATTTTCCCAGAAAAATGAATATGCATATGGGTGGTTATTATATGTTCCTATAAGAATATAAACAACCAATGCCAATACTACTATTTTATATAAAGCCACAAGCGGTTTATTTCTGTTGTATTTATTTAACAAAGTAATAGCAGGTGGTAATGCATACATAAAACAAAGAGTCATTCTCCCCATGCCATAAGTACCTATACCCACAATAGCAAGAGCGAAACCATACTGAATAAAATTTAACAAATTAGTATCGAGAGTACTATTTAGCTTCCTGTGAACTTTTGTGTACCAAACAACTAATAAATAAGAACCCAAGAAAGCAACAGGTACAACATTGTTTTCTGTTGTAGCTACACCATAATAATGTTGATAACGATCCATAGACAATAAAATCTTGCCCATTAAGAACTTCAACATTACAACAACTACTATTATTAACAAAATACTTTTCCAAACGTTTCGCCCCTCGCGATTTAATCGTCTCCATACATAAAAAGGGAAGAACACACAACTACTTGTATGAAAGCTTAAAGCCAACAGTGCCCAACCAATTGAAAGTTTTTTATTATCAAAATAATATAAGGCTAACATAACAAAACCAATAGCAATATGTTGTCTTAAAACTCCAAACCCCATATAATAAAACATAGGATATATAAGATAAATCACTACTGGCAACAATGAAGTATATGAATTCTTGTAATAAAAAAACATAACAGGCAGAATGCCAATAACTGCCATTATTGCAAACATCACCTGTGGATTGTGTGAAAACTGGCCTATAATCCAATTTAACAAAACATACCCAATACCCCAATCTATATACGTAGCAGTAGAAGATAATGTATCCTTTAAAGATGAAGTGGCAATATTTTCAAATGCGTTAGCATACACAAGTGTATCTACATAATTATACGGATTGGATAGCACCCTAAACAATATCGCATGAATGGATAGTATTATAAAGAACAACTTTTTATTATTACGCTTCTTACATATCTTTATTATTACGTAATAAACGATAACAGCTAAGAAATTTAAAAAATAAACCATAATATTTGACTATTTTACACTTTGGATGCCACAAACTTATTCCATCTATCTAAAATTGCCTTACCTCTTTCTATTTCTTTATTTGTATAGAAAGCCCCTAAATAATATTTTGTATTATCTTCCTTTGAATCTGTAAGATACATTTCAAAATCACGACCAGAAAATCCTGCTTTTATAGCATCATCATATGCATGCTTATCAAGTCCTTGAAGATAAATATAGTTTTCTTGTGTAAGAGTTAACAAGTCAGTCCTAAGATTATTCAACAAATGATACTTTTCCATTAATCTCTTCATTTTCGCATAGAAGAATCCATTGTAATAAAGCATCACCAATTCATATCTTGAAAGAGTGGCCCTAAGAAATGTTGCGTATTTGTATTGCTCATTTTCACCCAACCAATCATTCTGATCTATGAACTTTAATATTGTATATAGATGCCTAAAATAATGGTCAAACAGCGAAACAGTATAATACTCGTCAAAACTTTTCAGCCCTTTTTCGTAAAGCAGACAATATAAGCCGTTTACATTATGACCTTGTGGGGTATCATCTTTAACCATATGTTCCACAACCATAAAAGCATAATGAAACAGGTCGCGTCCTTTATGCTGGTATTGGGTTATTTCCTCTTTCCAAAATCTTCCACTTCCGTCAGAAGCATCTTCCAATACATTTCTTTTATTCGCTTCCTCCGCATATAAGTCATTTACTATACTTTGTTGAAGCTCCATCATATTGAAAAATGTATTTTCAAAGCGTTGAAGCCTCAATGTTACATTTTGTGCAGAAAACTCTTCTCGCTGTGCTTTTAGTTCCTGACGTTGTAGGCCCAATTCATATCGTTGAAAAGCGAAAGTCACTATCATACCTGCAAATGCAAGTGCTGACACCAAAGCGTTCACTCCTCCAAAACTGTCTCCGAATAAAGCAGAAGGTGAAGTTTCTCCATCAACTTGGAATATACAACTACATCCAGACAACCATTTTGTAAGAATATAGCCACCGCACCAAATCAATAAACATATAACAATAGCAAACAACCACCATTTCCAAGATTTTGGCTCATTGATATTATCATTTTCCTCCACGACAGATTCGTTTTATAGTTAATAATAGTTGATGCAGTACTGGGTGTCTCCTTGCATGCAAGTCCACTATCACATATCCTTTATATTGATTATATGTATGCATTCCAATATAATTTGCATACGGTAATTTACGTAATAGTTCTTTTATAGCGATATGTCCTTCAGAGTCTTTTGTTACTTCTTGAAATACTAATCCAACTCCATATCCACCATTGCAATTTTGTGCTGGACGAATTGTTCTATTGCCATCTACAAATATATCTCCTGCACTACGAGCTGTATTATCAGATAAACTTATTGCTTGAATCGGATGATAAGTCCCAATCTTTTCGTTTGACTCATATATGGTTAATTCGTTGCTATTCTGAGTTGGTATTTTTGTAGCAAACATATAATAATGATCTTCTATTTCTGTGATGATAGCATCAGTTAATGGCAAATCACTCAAAGTATTCACCACAACAAGACTATCATCTTTAGGATTAAAGCGATATAACGTACTTTTACCCGATGCTGAATTTTCTGGATATATATACACAGAATCTCCTATACGCAAAATTGCAGGAAATGATAAATGAGTAGAAAGGTCTAAAATTATCTTCTCACTTTTTAGTTTGTATGTTTTCTTGTCTATTATCAACTTAGCAAGTCTACCTCTATTTATATTATACGTAAACTCTTCAACTAACACAATGATGTTGTCAGCTGTAACATCCAAAATAAACGGATCGGCATACCACTTGTTTTTAGGAGCTTTTACTATATGAAAGCTCCACTCGGGCGCATCATAGCGATGACCTTCAGATTTAAGAGCTATACCTAAATCCCATTTATATCTTCTTATTATATCAAATAATTTCATTTCTTCAATATTTTATCAAACAATATATACCAACGATTTATGATTCTATCTGTAGAATACTTTATTATTGACTGTGGAGCATTTAAAGCTAAACGTTTACGTAAAACGTCATCGCTCATAACCCTGTCAAGATATTCTGTTAAGTCTTCATTGTCTTGGTTCTTGGCTATTAATCCGCTAAAACCATGGTGTATTATCTCTCTTGGTCCTGTCACAACATCAAAACTAACACAACAACAGCCAGCATTCATTGCTTCAATAAGAGCCATTGGTAATCCTTCCACTCGTGATGACAAACAAAAAATCTCTGATCGTTGCATCAATTCATAAACATCTTTCCTAAAGCCAAGAAATTCGTAATTACAACACCCCAACTCATTAGCCAAAGTATTTAGAAACTCAAATGCGTTTTTATCAGCATCTCCAGCTATATTAAGTTTCCAATCGGGATGTAAATGACAAAGCTTTGACCAACATCTCAAAAGATTATCAAATCCCTTTATCTCCCATTGATTTACACGTCCAACTGCTAAAACAGTTTTTTCTCTATTCAAAGAACCACAGGTCTCTTTTAAAGACACAGGATTTGGCATATAGACGACATTGTCATATTTATTTTTCAAATGTTTTTTATCATAACGAGTAAGAATTGTAACAGCATTAGCCAATGGATAAAATAAGCGCCTCTTTATATCAAGCAGTATGCCTAATTTTCTTGAAACATTAGTATGTTCAGATACTACTACAGGGATTCCTAAACCTAAAGTAGATGCAATAACAGAACAGCCTAAAGCCGACATAAAAGCTACTATAACATCCGGTTTCTCTTCCTTTGCTATTCGACGTATATTCCTACGCATTAATATAGAATTGTAGACTTTTAAAATATGATTAGGATTCATATTTGTCCCCTCATACAAGTCATGCAAAACAATTCGGCTGTCTATTTTATATGCAAATGGTATATGTGTGTTTGTAGCTATATTTACATTTTCGCCACATTTAGCAAACTCATTTGCTAAAGTTGCTAATACACGTTCGCCTCCTCCACCTGTTAGGCCATGAATATAGAATAAGATTTTCATGTTTTATTATTTTACCCTACTTATCACCCCTTTTACCATTTTCTTTTCTTTATGATTTAGACCTACCCAGTAAAAAGCACCAACAGCTACAATACCTGTAACCATTGTCACAAACAACAATCTTAAAAAGCCAACAGGCATAATATAAGAAACAATATAAGGCAACGGTATAGCCACAACAGAAAAGATTAACAACGGGCAACATAATCTATAAAAATAATCAGTCATAGATATTTTAATTTTTGTTCTTAACAACATATATAAAAGCCACTATGCCATCTGGTCTTTCTTTCTTCACTATGCGACGTATATTTCTACACAAGAAGTATTGATTATTCATTATTATTACATGAAAGATTTAAAAACACCTATTTTCTCAGGCCAATCCACTATAAAATCAGTTGGAGACTTACATCCTGGTTTGGGAATCATATAATCTTCTCCATAACGACATCGCAAAATGTTTGAATAATTTGCTGGTACAGGTAATAGTAAATTTCCAAAAGGGACACGAGAATAAGATTTGTCTATAGGAATCTCTATTCTTCTCGTAAACAGGCCACCGTATCTATTTATCGATTGCTTTCGACTACGACAACCAGGTTGATCAACAAACCAACAACAATATGGAAGTTTATCAACAGGGGGGAATACATAGAAAATATCCACCAAAATATCATTAATCAAAAATGTATCTTCTTTTCCTAAACTATCTCCATCAACACTAAATGAATGTATATGCTTGAAACCATATTTTTCTAAAGCATCTATCATCTCAGGCCGATAATCGTCAATCCACATTGTATAATCAATATCATCATCATGTTTAATAAAACCATGTTCACGCACCGCCCCGAGCAAAGTTCCAAATGCTAATGAATATGGTATGTTTAATTCCTCCATACAAGCATCAAACTTACTTAGAACTTCCATACCACATTCCCTTAAATGTGCACAATCCTTTTCAAACTGTCTTTTATGTTTTGTGTCTATATATGCTCTATACAATTTATACGTGAAGGTCTTCTTTAAAATACTTTTTATCTTCATAATTCTACTTTATTCTATGCGATTTTAATTTATATTCATAACTATGTCTTCCCTCCTCCCGAAAATCCACTTGATAACGAGCTAGGACATCCTTAAAGATTTCTTCATACTGAGGAATGAAAATATCATCCTTGGCTTCAAGATGCTCTATTATCTCTTTTGCAAGTTTTTCTGTTATAGATAAATCTGTCTTACCATTATTGAAACTTGTACCCTTGATGGAACCTGGAGAAACATTCAGAATACGATTATTGCTGCCATTTTTTTCCAACTCAACATTTACGCTCTCTATAAATATCTTAAGGGCTGCTTTTGTAGCACCATATACTGCAAAAAAAGGAGAAGACATAAAACCTGCTATACTTACCATTATACCACAACGGAAATCTTCAATGCCAGAAAGTTTATCCATAAAATGATGAATGATACGAATGGGAGCTATCGTATTTACTGAAAAAGAGCTAGTAATATATTGCTCTGTTACATCTTTAAAAAGGCTTAGTTTTCCAAAACCAGCCGTTATAATTAATGTATCTACATCTTTAAATTCATCAAAAATAGAGAAATCTTCAGTCATTAAATCAAACTGTATGCTTTTAAACTTCGGATTAAGAAATTCTTTAGCAACTGTGACCCTATCTACTATATATATTTTCTCGTAAACATCTTGTTTAGCCAATTGAAAAGCTATGGACAATCCAATTCCATTAGCACCACCAACAACTAATGCCTTTCTCATATTTCTTTATAATTTTCTTTTTTGTTATATTTTTCAATTATTTCCGTTATAGCTATACTCTCTTTTCTACGTAGCTTGTATGAACTTTTTCGATGATTATAAATCATAGAAATAAATTCCTGAATCTCATAGCGAAGACCATCACCATCAAAACTATAAAAAAACTTCTTGTTTTTACTTTGATCTTCGTAGCGAAGCTCAAAGAAGTCAGTTAACCACCATGGTGCAGGTACATATACATATCCCTTTGTTCCTGAGATTATCATATTACCTTCCGTTTTAACACCTATACCCAAAGTCATAGAAGCTGTTGCGTGTGGATAACAGATATGTACTTTAGTATATACATCTACATCGTTCTCCTTCTTTGAATAAAAATCTACCTTCTCATAATCTTTACCAAGAAGTCTGACAATAGCCATCATATTTAAAGGTGCATGTTCGTTCATTGCGCCACCAGCTTGTTTAGAATCTAGTTCCCGAGTAGGAGACGATACCATCTTTGAAAGCGACGTCTTCACATCTACAACATCACCTATAACACCACTTTTAACAAGAGTTACAATGTGATTAAACGATGGACAAAAGGCAGTTTTACTTGCCTCTAATAGTACTAAATTATGAGTTTCGGCATAATCATAAAGTTCACGGGCATTTTTAGCAGAAAGCATGAAAGGTATCTCGCAAAGCACATGCTTTCCTGCATAAAGTGCTTTTTTAGTATATTCATAATGTGTAAGGTGGGGTGATGCTACATAAACAGCATCCACTTCTTCTAAAAAATCCTCAAACTTATCGGAAAATGCTTTTATGCCAAATCTATTGCGCAAATCTTCAGCATTGTCCTTGTTCGGATCGTAGACAGCTGTCACATTCGCACTATTAACGAACTTAGACTCTGGTATAAAACGCTTAGCTATTCGACCTGAACCTACAACACCAATACTATATACTTCTTCACTCTGCTCACGTAGCATTGTGGAAGATATACCTTCTGTACGAGGAAGATAAACAACCTTGCAATACTCATTTAGGTAATCAAACTTTCCTTCCCAATCTGAACCAATGGCAAATATATTCACATCATATCGTTGAATATCATCTATTTTCTGACCCAGATAATCTTCTATAATTACCTCATCTGCATATCCAGTAGTCTTTACAGCTTCGACGCGTTCCAATACATTATTACGTACATTAAGTTTGCCTCGTCCACGATCAAAACTATCACTTGTCACACCAACTATGAGGTAGTCTCCCAAATCCTTGGCACGACGGAGTAAATTAAGATGGCCTTCATGAAGAAGGTCAAATGTACCATAAGTAATTACTTTCTTCATAACAATCTTTTTTTTATAGACATTATATAAGTTTTAATAAAAAATCTTTCATTTGATTCTAATGTAATCTTGTATAAAATTCCGCCAATAATCACAAAAGATGATAATAATACTACAAATAAACGTATGAGACCTTCATTCATGACCAAATGAATTAAGTATATAGGAGGTATGGATAGTATTACTAATAAAACCAATGGGTATATAACTTTTTTTAAATAGTCAAAAATAGAATAATTGACTATAGTTTTTAAAACAAGTAGCGCTAAAATTTGAGCAATTATCATAGAAAAACAACCCATACCAAGTGCCCATTCTGGTTCATACCCCCATTTTAAAACCAAATATGCCATTGGTATAGCCATCAATATTGCTATACCACCAGTCACTTGATATAATCGCATTTTACCTGAGGCATGTACGATATTAGAAATAGCAGCATTCAAATTATTTACAAAAGAAGTAAGTATTATTATATAAACAAATGTATTCGTATGATTAGGTATATTGCTTCCAAGCCATATATTTAAAATTGTATCAATTTCCAACAATATAGGTAAAGAGAAAATATAGAGAAAACAACAAGAGAATTTGCTTATAGTGTAAACTAATTGCATAGATCTTTCTACATTTCCTTCTGCATAAGATTGAACTAATTGTGGTCGTACAGCGATACTTAAATTTACAACTAAGTTTTGTAATCCACTATTTATCTGAGCGGCAATACCTCGTGCAGCATTAACTATAGGCCCTAAAAATATATTCAGAACCAAGTTCATACCCTGTTCCTTCATAATATTAGCAAAGGTTCCAAAAATATTCCAACCAGAAAATGATAACATACTCTTAAATAATCCTGTTCTTTTCTTCTGTAATTGTATTTCAATAAAATTTCTCTTTGTATAAAAATAATAAGCCAACAAATCTATCGTATTTACAAACAAAAGTAAAGAACCATATAAAATCAATCTGTCTGAAATAATATAGGATATAATAAAAGCTATACCTAACCTTGCAAGCGCGTCTATCATTGACACAAAAGCAAAAAAGTCCATTCTTTCATGTGCCATTACAGCTGCTGTAAATGGAACCTGTAATATTACAAGAACAAGACTTATAATTGAAGTCTGGTAGATAAATAACGCAGCAACAAATCTCTCTGGAGGTATTACCATCTTATTATGCATATACCATAGCCCAAAGCTTTCTGTTAACAAAAGGACTAAACAAGCTAATAAAATCTGAATCCTCAATGACGTATTATATACTTTGGTTGCACCATCTATTCCATTTGTCTTATATTCGTAATTAAAAAAACGTTGAATACCATTACTCATCGATGAATTTAAAAATGCGAACATACTTACAAATCCACCAACTACATTATATACACCAAAATCTTCAACCCCAAGAGATTTTAGAATAATTCTGGTTGTATATAACGTTATAAACAATACTATTACCGTCCTAATACTAAGGAGCAAAGTATTTTTCGCTATTACTTTATTTTTATTTTCTGTCATATAGTTATTATTCATGTGTGTTTCAAATATCTGATCGACAATTATAAAGTAAGTAAGCAGTCAATTTAGGGCATACCCCAGAGAGCAGGCACTTTTCAGTGCCTACCTTTATTGACTTTGTTAAAAATTCGATTGTAAATTAACATTGTGGACTACTCCAGTCCGATACAAGAGGGTAAGAGTGAAGGATAATCCCTGCAGCCCTCAAAGATTTTTTTGAAAAATTTACCAAGGTAGCTCCAAACTGAACTGCCGTGAAGCTTCACCGTACTAATGATACTATGGTAAGTAGCTGCCATTTGAGCACCTAAATCACTTCAAAAATGAAATGAGTTGTTGCGTGCTGTGGTTAAACAACGCACGGTTCGTTCTGCCATATTATTATCTATTGAGAAAGCCCCATCCTGTGTATAGGCAGTCAACTCTGTCCAACTTAATTTAGGACATTAATGGAGATTAATGTATAAGTCCTATGAACACGAATTAATTGTTATAATATTGAGCATACCATTCAGCAAAACTTCTCAATCCCTCTCTCAGACTTGTACTTGGCTTAAATCCGAAGTCTTGCTCTAATGGTGTTGTATCAGCATAAGTAACTGGCACATCACCTGGCTGCATGGAGACAAGTTCCTTATGAGCCTCGAAGTCATAGTCCTTAGGAAGCACTCCTGCACGTACAAGTTCTTCTTGAAGGATGGTTACGAAATCAAGAAGATTTTCTGGAGAGTTATTTCCAATGTTATATACTTTGTACGGAGGAATAGGAAGACCATCCTCACCATTCTGTTTCTCTGGAGCATGCTGCATGATGCGGACTACACCTTCTACGATGTCATCTACAAAAGTGAAGTCGCGCTTGCAGTTGCCATAGTTGAAGATTTTAATGGTTTCGCCTTTTACTAATTTGTTGGTAAAACCAAAGTATGCCATGTCGGGACGACCAGCTGGACCATAGACGGTGAAGAAACGCAAGCCTGTAGAAGGAATATTATAGAGTTTGCTATATGCATGAGCCATCAACTCGTTGCTCTTCTTGGTAGCGGCATAAAGAGATACAGGGTTGTCAACCTTGTCGTCAGTTGAGTATGGAACTTTCTTGTTACTGCCATATACAGATGAAGAGGATGCATACACAAGGTGCTCTACTTCATGATGACGGCATGCTTCAAGAATGTTGTAGAAACCGATGAGGTTGCTTTGGATATAAGCATCGGGATTGGTGATGCTGTAACGTACTCCTGCTTGGGCAGCAAGGTTTACAACAACAGAAATATTGTTTTCTGTAAAAATTTTTTCTACAGCTTCTTTGTCTGCAATAGAAGCGTGGACAAAAGTCCAGTCACGATTTAAAGCCTCTATTTCTTTCAAACGTTCATATTTGATATTGACATCATAGTAATCAGTAATTGAGTCAATACCGATTACTTTAATGTCCTTCACATCGTGAAAAAGACGTTTAACGAGGTTGCTTCCGATAAAACCGGCAGCACCTGTGACAAGAACTGTCTTGCATTCAAGGCTTATATTATATTCTACCATCTCTTAGTCTCTTCTAAATATATCTCGTGTATATACTTTATCTTCTACATTCTTTAGACAGTCATCAAAGCGGTTTGCAATGATTGCCTTGCTCTGTTCCTTGAACTCATCAAGATTATTAACGACCTTGCTGCCAAAGAAAGTGGTTCCGTCTTCAAGTGTTGGCTCATAAATTATAACCTCTGCGCCCTTTGCCTTAATGCGCTTCATAATGCCCTGGATGGCTGACTGACGGAAGTTATCTGAGTTGGACTTCATGGTCAAGCGGTAGACACCAATTACACAAGTCTGTTCCTTACTTGCATCCCACTGTCCGTTTTCTGCATAATAACCAGCCTTGCGGAGTACTGCATCTGCAATGTAATCCTTGCGAGTCTTATTTGATTCAACAATAGCAGACATCATATTTTGGGGTACATCTGCGTAGTTTGCGAGGAGTTGCTTGGTGTCTTTTGGCAAGCAATAGCCACCATAACCGAATGAAGGGTTATTGTAGTGGGTACCAATACGTGGGTCAAGACCGACACCTTCAATGATGGCTTTTGAGTCGAGCCCCTTTACTTCTGCGTAAGTATCAAGTTCGTTAAAGTAGCTGACGCGAAGGGCAAGGTAAGTATTGGCGAAAAGTTTTACAGCCTCGGCTTCCTTCATGCCCATAAAGAGGGTGTCGATGTTTTCTTTGATGGCACCTTCCTGCAAAAGTGCGGCAAAAGTCTTAGCTGCTTCGATCAACATATCAACATCTGTTACTGATTCGATTGCCTTGTTTTCAGCCTCAAACTCTGGCTTACTGATGATCTTGGGATAACCAACAATGATACGGCTGGGGTAGAGGTTGTCGTAAAGTGCCTTGCTCTCACGAAGGAATTCAGGAGAGAAGAGAAGGTTGAACTTCTTAACACCTTTCTGCGCGTACTTCAAGTAGAGGTTACGGGTGTAGCCAACAGGGATGGTTGATTTGATGACCATGATAGCATCAGGATTTACTTCCAATACAAGGTCGATGACTTCCTCTACATGAGTAGTATCGAAGTAGTTCTTTACTGGGTCGTAATTGGTTGGGGCAGCAATAACCACAAAATCAGCATCCGCATAAGCAGATTTGCCGTCAAGTGTGGCTACAAGGTTCAATGGCTTTTCAGCCAAATACTTTTCGATATAATCATCTTGGATAGGTGAAATCTTATTGTTTAGTTTTTCCACCTTTTCAGGAATTACGTCTACTGCTGTTACATGATGATGTTGAGATAGCAATGTAGCTATGCTCAGTCCCACGTAGCCAGTACCAGCTATTGCGACTTTGATGTCTTTAAAATCACGCATATATTTTGGATTTAGTTTTCTCAATATGATTATGTGTTTTCACATTAAATTATCTTGCTCACACTTACATTATCAATCGCACGTTGATAGATGTCCTTGGTCATTTTCAAAGAGGGAACTACGGACAGATTGCAACGTGTGGCTATTAGTTTCAGGGCTTTTGTGATATTCTCACGGACTCTTCCAATTTCTCGACTTTCCGTTATCTTGTCATCGGATTTGATGATAGGGAATAGATAGTCGGTGGTCGATGGATAGCGGTCGGCTATTGCTTGCATGGCTACGTCCCATTGCACTGTGACAATGGGTGGGGTGAGAACTTGTGAGGTGTAAGTGAGCGTGAAACCTTTAATGTCGCTTTTCCTAATATGGGCCAAGTCTGTAAAACTTATTCCTCGGCAATAGATGCTGAAGAAGAACATGTCACGGGCAAATGTCTGTGACCTGGAGTCTGACAGGTCGGCATAACGCATTCTACGCAATTCTTCCTCCGTAAGCAACTCGCATTTCTGTTTGGACGGCAATGGCAGCTTTATGCCACTCAGCAACGGCAGATGTGGGGCAATGTCTTCTTTCTCCGCTTCTTTGTAGAGGGTATGAATCTGGTATAAATAGAGGCGAACAGTTGATTCCTTGCGTCCATTTGCGTTTAGCCATTCTTTGAACTGTGTCATCATTTCTGGTGACAGTTCACCGAATGTCAATTCTTCTTTGCCTAAGAATTTGGACAGGCATTTGAGTGCCGCACCACGGTTGTTGGCGACATCACATCTGCCAGCTGCTTTGTCTTTGGCTATTTTCTGACGGGAATATGCGAAGAAGTCAGTTTCCATTTTATTTCTCTAAGGTGTACTATTCAAACAGATAACCGTAGTTGTTTTGCAACGCCTCAAATTCTGTTTCGCAGCGATTGTGGAGTTCTTTGTCGCTGTTCTTGAATATCTTTATAGCTTTCTCTATCTCTTCCTTTACGGTTCTTCCTGCTTCAAAGATGGGTCTCAACTCGTCTTTGAAATAGTCAATAAAAGGTGCATAATAGTAGCCTATCTCTTCTATCATGAAATAGAAGGTGTCATAGGCATCTTTCAGATCCAGTTTCTTGTCTCTTACATCTGCAAGTGTCTGAAGACGAAGTATTTCTATGTTTTCCACCTGAGCTGATACCTCTTGGGCGGTCTTCACTTGATGAAAGTAACGATCGATAAAGGCGTTGCGTTCATGCAGATTGCGCTTGTAGAATAGCTCTCGCTCTTTTTTGTCTGCCTCGTTCTTGTTTACTTCCTCAAAACGTTCGGCATGTACGCCTGATAAGGCTACTGCCATTCCACCGACATCCATGACGAGCTTGCGGTCTCGGGCTATGCGGATGACATAGCCTTCAAGTCCGGCATATTCACCTGTCACGATGCGAAGTAGGGTGCGGTTCTTGGAATAATAAAGAAAAGGACGAAGAAGGAAGCGGAGACGCTCTGGCTCGGTTTCTGCCACACGCATGAATGGCTCCATTTGGTTGCAGGGGATAGTGGCAACCTTTCCTGTACTACAATTTTTACAGAGTTTGTATGGTTTTATGTTTTTATCTAAGTAGTCCTGTAATGTTTTTGGGTTACCTTGCAAGAATATCAGTCCACTTACAGAAGGGGTTTCCACTTCGCACATTCCGCCTCTGTTCCTGTGACGGGGGACATATTTTATTGTCTTATGCACGAAATAGGTTACTCTATCTTTCTTCAGCAGTTCTTCTATCGACTTTACTTTTTGGTTGTGTACAAAAAGATAACTCCATGACGTGCAGTTATCTTTATCGTTATTACTTGGAGTCTCTTCGAGAATGGATTCGTTTTCTTTCTCTGTCTCAGTTTCCTGGTTCACCTGCGAACACTTCTTTATCGCTGAACCAGTCATTTCGTCTGGCTCAGAAACGTGTGTACCCTCTTGAAATTCATTGTTTTCAGATGTCTGAAAACGCTTTGTTTCGTCGGCTGTAGACTGAGAAACCGTGCAATCCTGCTTCATAACCTCTCCGCTACTTTATGTCACTGCTGGCTACCATCATCTGGGATGACGATGCCAATTTTACAATAACATTGTTCATAAATTCATACTATCTGCGTGTATGTTTGTCCAATTATGGGATTCAATGTTTCACAAATCAAATGTGCTGATTGCGCCGCATTTTCACCTCATAATGGCTTTGTGTTTCTATCTCTTTACGTACTGTTTTCACATGATAAAACAATGCCTTCTTTGCAAAGGTACTACATTCCCTTCACTTCTTATCATTTTTTAATGAAAAAGTTTAGCAAGATTCTGAATATACCCTAAAATGTTTTACAAATCCGACTTCTCAAGGCTTCAAAAATCCTTTGTTTACAGCATTCTTTCTCATTGTGCATGTTTTATCATGTGAAAACAATCACTCCTTCCTCCATTTGTTAAACATTACCATTACTCCTTCTCCTTATTATAATAGGTTCAAGTTTCGGATTCAGTCCGCCCTTGCTAAATCCGAAACTTGAGTAAATAAGTATGTTATGTATGTTCTCACGCTAAGCGACTATAAGTAGATATTCAAAGCATGCTGCTGCCGCGGGTTACAAACCCGCCCCCCAATTAGGCAGATAAATTGCAGTATGAAAGTCTCTACGAAATGTTTCAGAACGCCCTAAATAGGCATTGGGGTTACGTATATTTTACCTTTGCATATTTTATGTTTCATGTTTCATTTTTATGTTTCAAC
>ENA-UPWO01000164-UPWO01000164.1-human-gut-metagenome-genome-assembly--contig:-NODE-164-length-43658-cov-35.047108_pt1 | contig 43658 bp, 43 predicted proteins | sample MGYA00250056_ERZ773388 | MGnify/ENA primary metagenome ERZ773388 (study PRJEB29103, sample SAMN06112004) | human gut metagenome | biome: human gut; feature: ankylosing spondylitis patient; material...
GTGTAGCTCGCTACACTCCCTCTTCAATGCCAAAAATCGCTTCAAAAATAAAGGCAAATCTTGAACTTCATAAAAGTATAGACGACTTCTTTATAATCGTTTTTGCTTAAAACGTAGAACTGGCTATTTTAAGAAATAAGTAGGTGTTCAAAATTATAAAAAATAATTTTTAGCACATACTTAACCTAATGTCTTTTTACCCAACGCCATACTTCGCTATAATAACTTATGTACCCTAACACACCCAGTAACATAACAAGTATGGTCTTAAGTCCATGTGTAATGAGAGCGAATGATTGTGCCACAGCGCGCTCTACACCATACACACCTGTTAAGGTCTTGACAATGGCAAAGTGCCAAGGGCCAGCTCCTGCAGGCGTGGGAAGCAACACGCCTACACTCACGGCTGCAAACACGTGTAAAGTATCGGCCAATCCGACGTGCGACAGTCCTCCGAAGCAGGGTACAAGAAGATAAAGTTGCAGAAAGTTACACGTCCAAATGCCTATACAAAGGGAAGCAAATGACAGGGGACTCTTGAGTCGTGCAATAGCACTCACGCCTTGCCATAGATTGTGTACAAAACGTTTCACGTGCTTCCTTAGTGGAAAACTAATGCCTACTAATAAGCACACGACCGATCCCACTACAATATAAAAGGTATATCGTGGCACGGCACACGTCAATCCTTCGGTCATGCGTTGAACTAACGACACGGTATTGTTCCACCGCAACGAAACAGCCAGTCCGATAACGATAACCAAGAATGCTACATCGGCCAATTTTTCTATCACCACTGTACCCAAAGCTCGTGTCGAAACTTTAGCATCACCACTACGCACCAAAAGTGAACGAGTAAGTTCTCCCAATCGCGGGGTTACACTATTGATAAGGTAGGATATGAATATAAGTTCTACCGAACGACGCAAAGTAATTTCAATGTGTGCCGACTGCAACAACATACGCCAACGCAATGATCGTAATACGTTGGCCATAATGCCAACTACCAACACCATTACAATGAAGACATAATTTGTAGACTGACTAAAGAAAGCACGTAAGGAGCTAAAGTCGAAGCCACGATATAGCCACATCATTAGTCCTATACCTACAAGGGTCGATATGATTAGGAAAATTATGTTTTTTAGTTTCGCTGTCATTTAAATCTGAATAGAAATATTTTCTTTATTAGCGAAAATACTACTTTATTGAAAATATTACACGCAAAAATTACTTATTTACTTGAATAATGAGTTTTTTTATAGGAATGATGCACTACGTTATAAATCGTAAACAAAAAAGTTCGTAAATTCGCGCCCAACACATTGCATGTAAAAGGAAACTTTATTAAATGGAACTTGAAAAATTTGCTCGTCAACTTCGGTTGATGGTTATGCTAACACAAAACCGTGTTGTAACGGTTGAAGAAATTAGCGAGGCGCTCGGCATGAGTAAACGCTCAATTTATCGCTATATTGATTTATTCCGTAGCATGGGCTTTATTGTTATTAAGCAAGGCACATGCTACCGCATTGACCATACATCTCCTTTCTTTCAAAACTTGGGAGAGAAAATTCACTTTTCGGAAAGTGAAGCGCTCACAATTAGCCGTGTGCTTAACTCTGTGTACGACAATTCTGTGGAGGTGCGCCACCTTCGCGAAAAGATGGCCTACCTTTACGACTCTAACGTTTTAGCACGTCATGGTGTTGACAATGGATTAGCTCAAAACATTAGCCGCATCTTTCAAGCCATTCGTGAACAGCGCGTAGTACTATTTCGCAACTATAAGTCGGCCTCGAGTGGTAAAGTGAGCAATCGTATCGTTGAGCCTTATATGTTTATTAATCAAAACAATGAGGTGCGATGCTATGAATTGACAACTAAAACGAATAAGACCTTTAAGATTACACGTATCGAATCTATTGAGCAATTAGACTTATTGTGGTCGCATGAGTCAGAACATGCACCATTTTATTGCGACTTATTTGGCTTTACAGGAGAAGAGAAGCATCCCATATCGCTTTTACTCGATCAATTAGCTACAAGCATCTTATTAGAAGAATATGCTGACGCTCAACGCGACCTTACACTCGAAAAAGATGGACGCCATCGTCTCAATACGGAAGTGTGTAGCTACATTGGCATCGGCCGGTTTGTATTGGGATTATTTGAGCACATCGAGATTGTTGACTCACCTGAATTTGCCAATTTTATGCGTCAGCGTATCGAGAAGATTAAGCTAAATTGAAACACAAATGTACATTCATACTTGTTAAAAGGGAGTTCTAAAAATACCATTTTTAGAACTTCCCTATAAAGCAATGATTTAACTATACTAACGAAGAAAGATGAATGGCTAATTAATAAGCCATTCATCTTTTTTTCGTTACATAATCCTTTTCATATTTTTGCAATCATCGCCAATATGCAATTTAAATAATTGAATTGCGATGAAACGTTGGATTGCTAATACCCTCTTCCTTACGTAACTGATAAGAAAGTAACGCAAAGAAATCATAATCTAAGGCCACAGATATACGTTGAAGCATTTCAGAATCTATATGGGGCTTCTCAAAGATTTTGTACATATTAGTGCGACTACACGACAACTGATGAGCCAACCACACCACTGTGCAATTCTTTTCTTCAAGTCGACGCCTAATTTCTTGGCCCACATGAATGTTCATAACATAATGTTTTAAAAGGTTGTTGTAGAAATTTATATATAAGGAATTTGCAAAGGAATACTTAAAAATTGGATTTCGCATAATAAAAGTGTACCTAATTACGAGACATACGCAAATTTAACCAAAGATGCAGAGATAAAGAACGATTTTATAAATTATCATAGCGAAAACAGTTGGTAAAGAAACACCTAAATTGTTCGTAAAAATGTTTGAAAGGTTGAAAACCAACCAAAAATGTTTGCACAACAATAAATAAGCTATATATTTGCACTATGGGAACTCTTTATTTGGTGCCGACCCCCGTCGGTAATCTTGAAGACATAACGCTCCGAGCCCTACGCATACTAAAGGAAGCGGACGTGATTTTAGCCGAGGACACACGTACCTCTGGCATATTGCTTAAACACTTTGATATTAAGAACCAATTGGTGTCACACCATAAGTTTAACGAACACCAAACAGCTGATGCCTTTGCCGCACGTATGGCAGCTGGCGAGGTAATGGCACTCATATCAGACGCTGGCACACCTGGCATCTCCGACCCTGGATTTATGTTGGTGAGAGCTTGTGTTGCACGTGGAGTAACAGTGCAATGTCTGCCTGGAGCTACGGCTTTTGTTCCAGCATTAGTCGCTTCGGGGTTACCTTGCGAACGATTTACGTTCGAGGGTTTCTTACCACAGAAGAAAGGACGTGCTACCCGATTGGCAGCCTTGGCCGAAGAGCCTCGCACCATGATATTCTACGAGTCGCCCTACCGAGTAGTAAAGACGTTGACTCAGTTTATTGAGGTGTTTGGTGCTGAAAGACATTGCTCTGCCTGCCGCGAAATCTCTAAAATTCACGAAGAAAGCGTACGTGGCACACTGAGCGAAGTGTTAGACCACTTCAACGACAACGAACCTCGAGGTGAATTTGTCATCGTGGTAGAAGGATACAACACACCTAAAAAGAAAAAGAAAGACAAATATAATAATACGGAACATGATGAAGAGGAGTAAGGAATGCTATAGCGTTTGAAACGAACTACCCCACTCTTCCACACCATGTAACTAACTTTATGAGTTTTGCAGTGAGAGAAGGCTTAACAACTCATTTACTCAAAAACTTGTATTATGAAGAAGATTATTTTGCTGCTTGCAGCTGTCTGCACTTTATCATTTTCAGTTTCGTGCAGCACAAAGAAGGAAAAAGAACAAGAGGGCAAAGACCCCAGTGTTGCCACTATCGACTCATTGCGCCAAGCACTTACACAATCACAGAATGAGTCAAGCGACATGATTGAGACGCTTTCACAGATTCAAGACGGCTTTGACCAAATCAATGAAGCTGAAGGCATCGTCAACGTTGAGAACCGCCAAGGCGAACGCGGCAACAAACAACGCATACTTGACAATATGATGTTGATTCAGAACAAGCTAAAGCTGAACCGCGAACTGATTGCTAACCTGCAGCAGCAACTGCGTGCCTCCAACCAAAGCGACTCACGCACGAAAGCCAAACTTGAAGAGATGGTGGCCAACTACAACAAGCAGCTCGAAGATAAGAATAAAGAAATTGAAGCCCTTCGCGCTCAATTGGCCGAAAAGGACATTAAGATAGCTGAACAAGGTGAGCAAATCAACAACTTGAATAGCAACGTTAACGACCTTACTCAGAAGAACGAAGAGAAAGCTCGTACCGTTGCAGCTCAAGACAAGGAGCTACACACGGCTTACTACGTATTCGGTACGAAAAAGGAACTACGCGAACAGCGCATCTTACGACGCGGTGATGTATTGAAAGGTCATGACTTTAACAAAGACTACTTTGCTCGCATTGACCTACGCGTAACAAAAACGATTAAGCTCTACTCTAAGAGCGCTAAACTCATGACAAGCCATCCCGCTGGTTCGTACTCACTCGAAAAGGACGCACAAGGACAATACATACTGCGCATCACCAATCCTCAAACCTTCTGGAGCGTAAGTAAATACCTCGTCATCGTAGTGAAGTAATTTAGTTGACCAGTTATCAACTCGTCAACCTATTAGCTTAAAGAACGCATCTCTCTTGTTTTACTGTTCTCTGTAAGAGAGCTATAAGACAAGAGAGATGTTGTAAATAACACTATCATCGTATGCTCAAGCATTCTTATTCAACAACAAGTATATTAGCACTATGCAGTGCACTACTACTTCCGTCATGCGCCACGACCAATCGTAATCAATTTGACGCGATAGCCACTGGTGCATCATTGGGTGGCATGTTTGGTTCAAGCATTGGTGGTCTGTTAGGTGGCCCACGTGGTGCTGACAAAGGCACGATTGCAGGAATGGTAATTGGTGGTGCGATTGGCGCTGCCACTACGACACAAAAGAAGAAAGAAAAGGCTCCTACTATTAAGGACTACAATTATGAAGCGGACGATGCCTATAACGGAACGGGAAAGAATAGTGATGTTCAATACGGCACATATAACAGTCCGCAATACCAATCCCCCTATGCTCAACACAGCGAAGTAATGGACCTTGAAGTGAGCAACATTCACTTTCTTGACAACAACAATAACCAACGCCTCGACAAGGATGAAAAGGCTTTTATCGTATTCGACATTTGCAACACAAGCCGTAAGACGCTTTACAACATTACTCCAAACCTTACGTGTAATAGCAAGCGCGTCGTTATTTCGGCCCCTGCTACAATAGCATCTTTACTCCCAGGTCAGGCTATCAGATACAAAGCCTCAGTCATTGCCGTACGCCGAATCAAGCAACCTCACGTTCAATTCTCCATTAGCTTTGGTCAAGGCAAACAAACCGTAGTAGCAAAGACTTTTGAAATCTAACAACACCTATTCACTATCAACACTCTTTCATGACATCCACCTATACCCCACCCCACGACACTTGGCAAACCCACTACCGCCCTATTTTACGCTTAGGCATCCCCATTGCCATTGGCCAAATCGGTGTTATCATTATGGGATTTGCCGACACCATGATGGTGGGACAATTTAGCACACAAGCACTGGCCGCAGCCTCTTTTGTTAATGCCATATTCAACCTTATCACCTATATGCTAATGGGATATAGCTATGGCATTACGCCCCTTATCAGTTCATTAGTAGGACGCGGCGAACACAAAGAAGCGGGGGCTACCATTAAGCGAGGCTTGGTGTGTAATCTTAGCTTTGCCTTACTGCTCATAGCCATACTGATAGGAGGATATTTTATGATTCCCTATATGGGACAACCCACTGAGATACTGCCTTTGGTGCGTCCCTACTACCTCACTTTAATGACATCGGTAGCATTTGTAGCCCTGTTTAACGCCTTACGCCAATTTACCGATGGACTCTCGCTTACGGCCATTGGCATGTGGGTTATCTTAGCGGGCAACGTGCTAAACATTGTGGGCAATTTCTTGCTTATTTATGGCATCGGTCCCTTTCCACGTTTAGGACTATTGGGAGCTGGACTGAGCACATTGACAGCTCGCATACTAATGGCCATAGCCATGCTACTTATTCTTTTGAATGGGAAAAGGTTTCACATTTACCGCCAAGGCTTCACACAAACAGCCTTACGCATACGCGACCTTCTGACTATCAACAAGCAGTCGTGGCCTATCGCCCTACAAATGGGCATGGAAAGTGGAGCATTTACGATTAGCGGCATTATGGCTGGTTGGTTAGGAGCGGTCGACTTGGCCACCTACCAAGTAATGGTTACGATTAGCGGCTTGGGCTTTCTGCTCTACTACAGTTTTGGTTCGGGCATCACGATTCGCGTAGCTCACTTTTACGGCCAAAGCGATTGGCTAAGTGTGCGACGAACGACACGTGCTGGAACTTTTATACTATTAGCAATGGCCGCCATTTCTTCGCTCATATTCTTATTTGGCTGTCAATACATCATTTTAGGCTTCACCTCTGACCCCGCAGTAATTGCACTATCTACGACGCTCATTCTGCCACTGATACTTTATCAAGTAGGAGACTCTATGCAAATCTGCTTTGCCAATGCCCTACGCGGCACGTCACACGTAATGTCGATGATGTGGATCGCCTTTATCAGCTATATGGTAGTCAACCTGCCAGCAGGTTACTTATTAGCCTTTCCCTTACACATGGGCATCGTAGGACTTTACTTAGCCTTTAGCCTTGGACTATTCGTTGCTGCGGCCCTTTACGCTTGGCAGTTTTATCGCGTTATGCGAGCAACTGAACGTTGACAAGTTAACCCGTCACCCCAAAATAAAAAATCATGCAAGACACAAACTTTAAGGTAGGCGGCCGACAGCCTATCACGCTCGATCGCCTTGTACGCGGCATCATAGCTATACTACTCATTGCGGGAGTTGGCCTATCCATTTACTATCTTAGTAGCGTACTTATTCCCTTCTTCGTAGCTTGGGTCGTGGCTTATTTACTCTACCCCATGATACGTTTTTTGCAAAATCGCTGCCGATTGCGCAACAGGTTGTTGGCTATCATCATTACGCTCATTATTACGTGCGGGGTATTAGTAGGCTTCTTCTATATTGTGGTACCTCCCATGATAGACGAAATGGCTCACCTTAAGGACGTCGCTCTCACTTACATTCAAAAGGGTGCAAACAACACCACCATTCCTGCCCCCGTTCAAAAGTTTATTCATCAGCACATCAACGAATACCAGATAGAAAATTTCTTGCAGCAAAAGGACGTTATGGCTGCTATCAAAACGGCAGTGCCTAAAGTATGGACAGTACTTTGGAGTACTGCGGGCATGGTATTCAACATTGTGGCATCGCTCATCGGACTGCTCTACTTATTATTCATCTTAACAGACTATGAGCGATACGCCAATGCATGGATAAAGTTCATACCTTACTCTAAGCGTCGCTTTGCAGCGCAATTAGTAAGCGACATCGAACATAGCATGGCTGGCTACTTTCGTGGTCAAGCCTTGGTAGCGCTTAGCAACTGCGTCATGTTTTCAATCGGATTTGCCATTATTGGCATACCTGTTCCCATAGGTTTGGGTTGTTTAATTGGAGTGATTAGTTTCGTGCCTTACTTACAGGTTATAGGTTTCATTCCAGCGACACTATTAGCACTGTTGAAAGCTGCCGAGACAGGCGAAAACTTTTGGTGGCTGCTCTTCCTAGTGGTCATCGTTTACCTCGTAGTACAAGTGTTACAAGACACGATCTTTACCCCTCGCATTATGGGTAAAATCATGGGACTTCCTCCTGCTATTATTCTCCTATCGCTCTCTGTCTTTGGCTACGTATTAGGACTCATCGGCTTGATTATTGCACTTCCCGTCACAACACTCGCCATTTCGTACTACAAGCACTATGTGGTAGGCAACAATCAAACGGACAATAGCACAACAGATGCAACACTCAACGATGACGACATTGCCGTTGAACGCGAAGCAGGGGTCTACGTTGACTCACCCGTTGTGAAAACGACCGAAAAGCCTACAACACCCAAGGCTAAGTAATATCACTTATTCTAAATTTGAACCTTCATCTGACTGAGCTCGAAGACAATAATACAAAGGGTGGTTCTAAGGCAACACTTTTAGAACCACCCTTTATCAAAAAAAAAGAAATTGAGAATGAAGTTCTATACCACATCATTTTCAATTCCTTTTGTTGTATGTATAAAAGAAGTATTAGTTTACACCAGCAGCAAGTTCTGCACCGGCCTTAAACTTAACCACCTTCTTAGCTGCGATTTGGATCTTCTCCTTAGTAGCAGGGTTGATACCTTCGCGAGCAGGACGCTCATTTACAGAGAAAGTACCGAAACCGAGGATAGCAACCTTATCACCTTCCTTCAATGCCTCTGAGATAGCACCTACTACAGCGTCAAGCGCCTTCTTTGAATCTGCCTTGCTCAAACCAGTTGCTGCAATGGCATTTACGAGATCTGTCTTAGTCATGTCGTAATGTATGTATTAAAATATTGATAAATTCGTGCACGTAAAGTTACGTTATCACTAAAGCATAAGTGCGCCAAACTGCCTTAAACAAAGGCCTCACAAACGCTCAATGCTTTGCAAATGTAGGGCAAACTATGCGAAAGCACAAACATTTTCTTTATTTTTTTCTTACAAAGCGTCAAAAAAAACGATTTAGTGCTTCATATAACACGTTTCGTCCTAATTTTTAAGCACTTTACACGCTATTTCTCACATAATAATCCCCTCGATAACGCTTACTTCTATATGCTTTTTATCACCCAAAGCCCCATCTTTAATCAAAAAAGAATACAAAACATTTCGTTCATTACAATTTTTACCTTATCTTTGCAGCGCAAAAAGCGCCTGTGGCGAAATTGGTAGACGCGCCAGACTTAGGATCTGGTGTTTCACGACGTGTAGGTTCGAGTCCTATCAGGCGCACCATTCAGAATCCTAACTGCTTGATATTGAACAGTTAGGATTTTTGCTTTTGTAAAATTGCCAACATTTTGCCAACATAATTCGACGCTAATTTGTTGTGGTTGGCAAAGTTTATGTTGTTTTCCTCCTTATTTCTCATAATTTCATTGCATTTCACTCGACATCGCCCATTTTATGAGTCACCAAATGACAAACTATAGTCAGATAGATTAGCTCACATATTCTATAAATTGATGTATATATCATCTATATAATACAAATATCACTATCTAACATAATAACTCAACACCTTTATTCGTTATTCTAACAGGAAATAACTACTTTTGTACTTTCCAAATAATTATACGCAAATATGAGTAAAGATATAAACAGACTAAAGGTCGTCCTAGCTGAAAAGAAACGAACCAACAAATGGCTCGCTGAACAATTGGGTAAAGATCCTGCCACTGTTTCAAAATGGTGTACCAACACCATACAACCGAATGTCGAAACATTGGTGGAGATCGCCAAATGTCTGAATGTTGAGATACAGGATTTGTTTTGGCCAATAGAGAATATAGCAGCCAAGGATGATACGAATAGATAATAAGATGGAACAAAATAAGAAAGATTTACTCTTTGAGCATAGAAATAAACTTGATGAGGTTATTTCAACACTCTCGGCAAACTTCTCGCAAAAAGAAGTTGCTGATTAAATCAACTTTTATAGGTGGTGAGAGATAATTTAAAGGATTGGGCTGAAAAATAACAATGAAACAATATAAGTTTGTAGATTTATTTGCTGGATGCGGCGGTCTGAGTTTGGGGTTGCAACAGGCTGGATTTACTCCATGGTTCGTTAATGAAATCGTGGAACAGTTTTGCAATACCTATAAATTCAACCATGATTTGAGTGATGACCACTATTTTGTGGGAGATATTGCGGAACTCAACCTACATCTTGAAGGATACAAGGATATGCTATCAGATATAACATTGGTATGTGGTGGACCTCCTTGTCAAGGTTTCTCTATGGCTAATCGTCAACGAATATTGGATGATCCTCGTAATGCTTTATATAAACAATACTTGATATTCTTGAAAAATACTCGTCCTAAGTTCTTTATTATGGAGAATGTAAAAGGGATGATGAACAAAATAGAAGAAATCAAACAGAATTTTGAGGAATATCTTGGCGGCGAGTACCAATATGATTATGCACTTTTGAAGGCACAAGATTATGGTGTACCACAAAATAGAGAACGTTTCATAATGATAGGCAATAGAGTTGGGGTAGAGCCAAAGTTGATATTCGAAGAAATATACAAGCATAAACGCAAGCCTTTCGTGCTGAAAGACGCTCTTGAAGGGCTTCCTCATTTAGTCGCGAAGAAAGAAAAAGGTTCAAAGGGAGTAGAATGTGCAGAGTCTGGCTTTACAGAATGCGATTTCTCGTACATCAAGAATGACTTCTATAAATTTATCAATGGTGACAAGGAGATTACAAAGCTCTACAATCATAAGAATCGTTATAATAATGATCGAGACATAGAAATCTATCGTAGATTACCACAAGGCGCAAACTCCTTGCATGAGTCTATTGCAGACATCATGCCATATAAAAGGAGAAATGATATATTCAAGGATAAATACTTCAAATTGGATGAGACGCAAATCTGCAAGACGATAACTTCTCATATGAAGTTTGATTGCAATATGTACATCCACCCTTGGGATGCAAGAGGATTAAGTCCTCGTGAGGCTGCACGCATTCAGACGTTCCCCGATGATTATGTGATAACGGGCTCTCAAAATATGTGGTATGCACAAGTAGGAAATGCCGTTCCTGTAAAACTTGCCAAAGCCATAGGCGATGGCATCATGAAATTTATAAGATGAGACATTTAGAATTATTTGCTGGCATAGGTGGTTTTAGAAGAGCAATGGATTTGCTTACGCAAGACCACATCATGGATTTTCATTGCATTGGCTACTCTGAGATAGATGCCAAGGCCGTGAAAACTTATTGTGCCAATTACCACCCTGAGGTTGATGGCGAGTTGGCTATGGGGGATATAGTGGAATTTACTAGCAATAAAAACAACATGGACAATTTGCCTCAATTTGATTTGGTGACTGGCGGTTTTCCCTGCCAAACTTTCAGCATGATGGGAAAGCAAGCTGGTTTCAATGAGGATCGTGGGCAAATGTTTTTTCATATCATTGATATCCTTGCTGCAAAGATGCCAAGATATGTGCTTCTTGAAAATGTGAAAAACCTTAAGTCACATGATAAGGGAAGAACATTTGCACGTATCAAACAAGAGTTGGAGGCATTAGGGTATCAAGTCTTTACTGACATATTTAATACTGCACAGTTCCATTTGCCACAAACTCGTAACAGGCTGTTGATTTTTGCGACGACAGAACCTGTCCCTGCAGATTTTGAAGTGCAATTTACTTGCGACAATATTGCAGTCTTGTTTGATCAAGTATATCAAGATTTGGGCACATACCATTATCAAAGCGTCAACGACATATTGAGTTTGGAGGTTGATAAAAAGTATTTTCTTTCGGAGAAAATCAAGCCAACCCTGTTAGCTGATGGTTCTGCCAACTTTAAGTCGAAGTCAGACATCAATATGAGTATAGCTCGGCCTTTGACCGCAACGATGCACAAGATGCACCGTGCTTGTCAAGACAACTATTATAGTCAAGACTTCATAGAGTCACATGGTGCTATCAATCCTGTCAAAACGATGACCAAGGAACAATTGGCACAGTTGCCTATCCGTAAGTTGACGCCGGAAGAGGCTTTCATGTTGCAAGGCTTCCCAGCAAACTTTGCCATCAACGGCCGAAATGCGGGGGTTGCAGATGGCTCGCTATACAAGCAAGCTGGTAATGCAGTCAGTGTAAATACGATTTATGCTGTTTTGCATTACCTTATAACAAATCATATAATTCACGAATAGCTATGTTTTTTGAAGTTCACTCAGAAAAGAAAATTGGTTTCAAGAAATTAAGTCCTAACGACCTTGGTTTGAAGGAGTCTGGGCATCAAACCCATATTGGACTTTATCAGCACGTCTTGGATTTCTTGCCAGATAATCATGTGGAGAAAGCTGCCATATTGATTTATGACGACTATTGTGAAATTCTGAATTGTGACTATGGAAAGATAAACCGTAGTACTGGCAAGATGGAAGCTCCCAATATTAAGTCGGGGGCAAGAAACGAACATACGATTGTAAATCAGATTCGTGAATTCGCTTCCTTGAAACCAACTTGTGAGTGGTATCTAGTGTGGTTTGGCTTGCAAAGTGAGGAATTAGTCTTTTGGCTAATATCAAGTGACTCGGAAGATTTCCAACATGCTTCTAACATTTTCCCAACTCAGAACAAGGTCTATGATGAGAATAGTGCTTCTTTTTCGCTTGCTATAGACTTCTTGGAAAAGAAAGTGAATGGAGTTTCCGTGAAGTTACAGGAAGAAATAGAAGTAGCTTCGCAGACAGGTAAACAAATTAAAAAGTATAAGAAACAAGATATTGAAAAGGCAAACAAACTTTTCAAGCAAATAGGTTACAGTGGAGAGCAAATTATTGAACAATATTTGGGAAGACAAAAGTTAGCTCATACGATAAGTAATTACAGATGGATGAATGCCAATACGGAGTCTGGTATGCCGTTCGACTTCATAATAAACGAAGGATTGGAAGCAGAAAACTTTATTGACGTGAAATCGACTCGGTTTGACTTCAACCAGTATCTCTATTATAGCGATGAGGAAATCGGTTTTGTTCACGGCTTGAAGGAAGATAAGAAATATTCAGTTTACAGGGTGTTCGATATGGACAATGCTCAGAAAAAGCTCCGTGTATGTACGAACTGTATGAGTTATGTTTCTTCTGTCAATGCTGACATAGCTGACCTTTCTTCCAAAATGGAAAAGGTTCAGACGATACTTCAATCCATAAAGATTGGAGTAAGACCTAATGACTGTTTTGTAAACATTCAACCGCTAATTATATTGTAATTATGGACGAAATTGTAAAACATATCAATGATACTAATGCCAGTTATCGACCATTGGGAGCTGGCGATGCCAAGAATACAGACTTATTCTTAGACAATGAGCATTACCAACTCTTTGAGAGTAATGGCGAGCATATAACTGTAAGATACCACAAGGAGAATCTTGCAAAAGCGATATTGTTTATTGCCTCTATCTTGCCAAGAAAATTTGACCAATCATCTGTACATTGTGTGATTCCATATACCAAGGAGTTTGTCGTCAATCAACTGGCTTTACTTGATGCTTTGTTTGTTGAAGACGGAAAATCAGTAGAGACAATTACCCAAGAGTGGAATGCTCGTAAGGATGTGCCTCAAAAAAATGGGAAGATAGATACTCGTTTCTACTTTAATGGCTTGTTGAAGGATGTAATTTATACAGATAGCAAAGGTAACGAGTGCAAAGGAAAATTTACCATACGTAATTACTTTGCAGGTGGTTATTCTGAATTACATATCAAAAAGGCTAATGATGGTATTTTTGACATCGAGATTACAAATGTAAATACACCATATAATGATGGAAAGGAATATGGATTGGAAGAAAAAGAAGTGATGGCTAAACCTTCTTTGTCTTTGCAGCAAATCTTTTATGGTGCACCTGGTACAGGAAAGTCGCATACAATTAAGGAGGAAACAAAGGAGTCGGATGTGATTCGTACAACTTTCCATCCAGACACTGACTACTCAACTTTTGTTGGGGCATACAAACCAACAACGGCATTACTACCTATTTGTGATGAACTCGGACAACCAATGAAAATTGGTGCGACAACATTACATAAGGAGCAAATTGTCTATGAGTTTGTGGCACAATCATTTCTGCAAGCATACGTCAATGCTTGGAAAAAATTCGACAAGGACGATAAACAGTACCTTGTCATAGAAGAAATCAACAGAGGTAACTGCGCTCAAATCTTTGGCGACCTGTTCCAACTTCTCGACCGTAATGATTATGGCTTTTCTGATTATCCCATAAAAGCAGATGCTGATATGAAGCGACAACTTCAAAAAGCATTTGCAGGATTGGTTATTGCGCAAAAAGACAAAATTAATGCCATGTATGAAGGCAAGGATATTGTATCACAAGTGTTGAATGGCGATATTCTACTATTGCCTAACAACCTTTACATATGGGCTACCATGAACACAAGCGACCAGAGTTTGTTCCCAATAGACTCTGCTTTCAAGCGTCGCTGGGATTGGACTTATATGCCTATATCTAATGCAGAAAAGGACTGGATTATAGAAGTTGATGGAAGCAAATATGATTGGTGGCAGTTCCTTGAAAGGATAAACGAGAAAATTGGTTCCACAACAAATTCTGAGGATAAGAAACTCGGCTATTTCTTCTGCAAAGCACAAGATGGTGTTATATCGGCAAAAACATTTGTCGGTAAGGTTATCTTTTATCTGTGGAACGATGTGTTTAAGGACTATGAGTTTGGTGATGCTATTTTCAATGATGAGGATGGTAGCAAGTTGTCTTTCGATAAATTCTATACTTCAGAGGGTAAAAACTCAAAAGTTGTTGAAAAGAAAGTCGCCTTGTTCTTAAAAAACTTGGGTATTGAGATTATCGCTACGGAAATTATGTCAACAGATGATACCATCAACACTACTTCTATTATTAAGATAAACGGCAAAGAAATCAAAAAGGTAAATGCCATACCTTATACTGTCATTGAGGAATACGTCAAACAAAATCAAGGAAAGACTGCACAAGAAGTTATTGATATTTGGAAACCTTTCAAGAAATACTCTATGCGCAGTTGGATTGTTGCGAACAAGGAAGAACTTGCCAACATGGATGAACGTTATGCCAATTATTCGTATAAGATAGATTGTACGGATGGAAATTCTCTTTGGGTCAATAAGGATGGTTGGATGCACAGACCTGCTAATCCGTCTTTGAGAGATACAATCAATGAGTTTATTCATGCTGTCAACGAAGCGAACTTGGGCATAATTATTACAGAAGAAAATATCTAACAATGCGCATACTGATAGAAGAATATCAATACAACGTAGCCGATATAAAGGACATTCTTTATGGTATTGATGCTTTAGAGAATGTTGAAGGTAAGGTGTCCGTTCATTATGTAGGGTATTTTTATAATACTCTACTAAAGGATTGTGTCTTTATTCTTCCCAAGGTGTTGCTCAAAGATGTAGAAGGGCAAGAACTCGTATTTGGGAAATATAAGCCAGAAAGCATAGCCAACTTGGATAAGATGAATCCTCTTGATGCTGTTGAGAAAAATTTTCTCTACAAGTTTGCAGTTTGGATTTATCGTGCCATTGTGGTTTACAAGAACGACAAACGCAACGATACCGATATTGTATATCATTCGCAAATAGCCCAAGTTGGTAATGGGCAGCGCAGATTGAGCAATACCTATCTTGATATTCTTATGTCGTTGTTACAATTCAACCGTGACAACCAAAGTTTCTTCTTTTTCGTCGTAAAGAACTTGCATAGTGGCTTAAACAAAATCAATTGGACTCGAACCATTGGTACGCAAACAGCCATTGTGCAAGATGGACGACCTATCTACTTGAATCCTGTCAACAAAAAACGTCAAATCAACTTTGATGAAGAACTGCTTGTTATCTTCTTCTCAATTTTGAATTATATAGGTGAGACATACGGTTTTCCAAAAGAAATCTGTTGTCGGTTTCAATTGATAACAGGGAAAAAGTTTGAGACGTACTTGAATGGTTTCGGCAAAACTCGTTTGCGCCAAATTAAGTACAAATATTTCTCTGACAAAGCACTACAACTGTGGCAATTGTGCTATGCCTTCTTTGATGAAGCAAGGCAAGTGTTCATCACGACAGAGCAGAAAGAATACCTGTTGGTCAAGAATTTCTATATTGTGTTCGAGGCTATCATAGACGAACTGATTGGTGATAATCCATTGCCAGATGGTATGGAGAAAAAGCAAGAGGATGGAAAAATCGTTGACCACTTATTTACAGCCAAAAGTTTGATTGAAAGCGAGAACAAGCAGACCTATTATATAGGTGACAGCAAGTATTACAAGATGGGGCATGAACTCGGCTCAGAATCCATCTACAAGCAATACACCTACGCAAGAAATGTCATTCAATGGAATCTTGACATTTTCAATAATGGTAATACAACGGAGTCGGGCATTCGTATTCGTGATGATGTGACGGAAGGATATAATATCATTCCGAACTTCTTTGTGTCAGCAAAAATGGACGAAAGTTTTGACTATACGAATGATGGTATCGAAAAAACAGATCGCAAGAAGAACCGTCACAAACAAATACAATTCAACAACCGCTTGTTTGACCGCGACACCTTGCTTCTGTTCCATTATGATGTAAACTTTCTTTTTGTCCTGTCGCTCTATGCAAGAAATAACACGGATCAAAAGACGCAATGGAAGCATAACATTCGTGAGCGTTTTCGTACAGAAATACAGGAATGGCTGCAAAAAGATTACCATTTCTATGCAATAAAAGCTCATCCCGATGTAAATGGTGAAGAATACATCAAGACACATTTCAAAGAGTTGCTTGGCAAGGTCTATACTCCATTTACGGACGAAAAAGTCTATTCTTTAGCATTAGACACAACAACAGATGCAAACAAGGCGGAGAATGAACAACTGCTAAGTGTATTGAAGAAATATTTCTTTGTAGCAGATTGCAAACTTGGTGAGCAGCCCAATCAAGTCCTTCAAAAACCAATATCTGAGGGCTATTCACCTATCACTGCCACAACAAAGAATGGTGTATTGATGGTAATGATGGAAAACTACGAAGGAAAGAAACTAAAGTTCCTACCAACAGGAAAACTTGCAGTCGGTATCAAATACACAAGAGACGGCATAGAAATTGCCGAGAACTTACAATCCATTGGATATGTATTGTTCCATACTCGTAAGGATATCGGTCAGCATCTTTTCCGTGTGAAGAGCGTTCAACTCATAAAGTCAGTAGACGACTTGCCTGTTGGCATATACAAAAATGTCAGCACAACGGAAATGTATGTCGTGGTTGATATTGATACATCCTATGAAATGGATTCATCCGAGATACATTCTTCGAAGAAGGCATATACTCCTAATACGAGATATGATGCACAATATTCAAAGAAAAACGATATTAAAAATTAAGATTAGCAATTATGGCAAAGTATACACATGAACAACTATGCTTGTTTGCGCAACCCGCAAGTGAAACTGAAGAGACAAAACTTGAACGAGCTATAGAAGCCGTAAAACGTGCTCTTGGCAATAGCGACATTATACTATCTGACAAATATGAAATTTTTGGTCAAGGGTCTTACGCAAATAATACAAATGTTCGTAATAACAGCGACGTTGACATTAACGTTTGCTATACTGCAGCCTATTATTACGAACTTCCAAAGGGTAAGACTAAAGATGATTATGGTTTCAGTGGTAATGTTCAATATTCTTACTCTGAATTCAAAAATGATATTGAAAGGATGCTTGTTACTTATTTCGGAAGGAACAATGTTATAAGAAAAAACAAATGTATTCACATTCAAGAAAACACCTATCGGACAGAAATTGATGTTGTTCCGACATGGGAACACAAAACGTATATAGGAGAAAATAACGACCCATATAATTTTTATAGAGGAGTTAAACTCTGGTCTGATGATGGGAAAGAAGTGATTAATTATCCCAAACAACACAAAAATAATGGCATTAATAAGAATACAAATACCCAAAAACGATACAAAAGATTGGTGCGTATTTTAAAAAATGTCAATATTAAGATGGCGGATTCTGGTTTTTATAAAAATATTAATATCACATCATTTCTGATAGAATGCCTTATGTACAATTATCCAAACAATGCTTTAGCAACAAGCATATATGATTGGAATACAATCTTACAGGATGTAATCCGTTACTTTTGGAATAAGACAAGAGAAGATTGTTATGATTGGTATCAGTTCTTAGAAAACTCAGAACTTCTGTACCTTATGATTAAACATAAATGGGACAGATCCGATGTTCATGAATTTATGACAAAGTTGTGGATTTTTTTAGAGTATTAAAATGATAAGAATAAATACAAAAGGATTCATATGGGCTTCTGTAATTATTATAATAGCCTCTTATTTAATCATAAGCAAGCTGTTTCATAGCTCATTATTTGGTGATATTTCCAAGACGGTTTCTATCTTCGTCTTTGTTTTCTTTGTTTATTCAAAATGGTTATGGAAGAAAAGTCCATTTATTAAACTTCTTCCTTTTCCATATCTTGGTGGTATTTGGCAAGGTGAATTAAAAAGTACATACGAGGACGATATGACTATAAAACTGCGTGTTGAAATAAAACATAGTCTGTTTCATCCATATCTCAAGATGTATACAGATGAAAGTCATAGTATTAGTAATAGTTTTTCATTCAATATTGACGAGGACAAAGGGATACGACAAATTATATATACATATCAAAATAATCCCAAAGCTACCGAACGCCATCATAGTTCAATCCATTATGGAGCTGCCGTTTTGAATTTCAATGAAAAAGGAAATTTTATGGAAGGTAATTATTGGACGGACAGAAAAACTACAGGTACAATAGAATTAACAAAGATAAATAAACATGGTGCAAGATATACATAAACTTTTATCTGAAGGTGAGCGTGTAACGCTCGAATGCAAGAAAGCCTCGAAAGGTGTACCAAATTTTCTTTGGGACACTTATTCTGCTTTTGCCAACACATACGGTGGAATAATACTATTGGGTGTGGTCGAACACATGGATGAGCACGACAAGACCAAGCGATTTGAGATAGTAGGTGTTGAGGATGCCGACAAAATTCGCAAGGACTTGTGGAATATTGTCAACAGCAAAGAGAAAGTGAATGTAAATCTTTTGCATGATGACGATATACAGACAATAGATTTTGATGGTAAGGAAATCATTGCCATCAACGTACCTCGTGCCGATTATACAGTCCGTCCCGTCTATATCAACAACAATCTGTCAAGAGGAACTTTCAAACGCAACCATGAAGGCGACTATCATTGTACGGAGCAAGAGTTGAAAATGATGCTCCGTACAATGAAGCTGGCAATGATGGATTGTTGTTGGAATACTACACAATGGCCGACATTGACATCCCAACATTGGAACGCTTCCGTCAGATGTTTCAGAACTTGCATCCAGAGCATCAATGGAACTCGGCAGAACATAAGGAGTTTCTAACGAACTTTGGAGGTTATACACGAGACCGAAGGACAGAAAAAGAAGGACTGACTATGGCTGGACTTTTAATGTTTGGCAAAGGATTGCCAGTCCGTGAGCGTTTCGACAATCTGCAAATGGACTACATTGATAAATCCAATTTGATAGGCGACCAACGCTATAGCGACCGATTGACATATGATGGGACTTGGGAAAACAATCTGTTCAACTTTATTCGCATGGTCATTCCGAAACTGACACGTGATTTGCCTCACCCTTTCAGTATGGACGGTGTAGTGCGCAAAGACGATACGCTTCAAGCCAAGGCTGTGCGTGAAGCCGTTACAAATATGGTTATTCATTCCGATTTTATGGTGAATGGAGTGCTGAAAGTTGAAAAGTATGACGATTGTTTTGTTCTGACCAATCCAGGACTTCTGAAACTGCCTATTGAGCAGATTTATAAAGGTGGCGAGTCGAAGGCACGTAATCAGCGTATGCAGAATATGTTCCGCATGATAGGTTATGGAGAGAACCTTGGTTCGGGTTTTCCACTCATTCTAAACGCTTGGAATGAAAAGCATTGGATAAAGCCTGAGTTATTAGAACAGCCTGAACTTATGCAAGTGAAATTGACTCTGCATATTCAGAACAATGTTGCATCTGGTTCATCGAATGACCCAATAAATGACCCAATAAATGACCCAATAAACTTGACCGAGAGGCAGAAGATGATTTTGCGGATGTTCTCAGAAGAAAAGAATCTAAGCAGAGAAAGGCTTTGTGAGAAAACTGGATTGTCGGATGCCACCGCCAAGCGTGAAATAGCATTTCTCAAAAAGACTGGCTATTTAGAACGTGTCGGCAGTTTCAAGAGTGGATATTGGAAAGTGTTATCAAAATAATTGTATTTTGAGCCAAATGTTCAATGAATGGGAAATACCATTGAACATTTGGACTCATTATTTACCGTCCACATCGCACCCTATACTTCGCTGGTCGCATCATCGCAGCCGATACTGCAATGCACCTGCGCCACCAATGATCATCGTCTTCACCCTTGTCACGTCCCCAACCAGAGCCAGGTGAAGCGCCACCGCCACATGATTCTGCATAGGTCGTAGCCTCATGGATATATCCAAGCGAAAGAAGCATAGCGCAGTTGATTATAGAGTTGCTGTTTCGCATCAAGTCAGAATAGCCAGACTCATTTAGAATTTCCTGCTAACGGTCGGTGAGCGTAGAGGCAAGAGGCTCTAAGGAAGAAACGAGCATACTGTTGAAAGTGGCAAGCATATTTCTTTGAAGTTGAATTGAGTGCAAGTCCCAGTCTTCACCAAGGACTTCTTGCATTGCCAAGTCAGCATTATCAACACCGTCTTGCCCGAACTGTCGGGCTATGAGGTCTATCTGTTCTTGTACCTCCTCTTTACGAGTATGCAGGTTGGCTATCATCGTGGAGGTACCTTTCAGTTTTATCTCAGCCCGATGTATCTGCTTCAGCAAATCTTCTTCGGTTGCAAGTCAAGGCATCAAGCCTTGACTTACAAATGCCGACGCGGGGACGTGAGGACGCACCCCCAATTAGGCAGACAAATTGAGGTTTACAGAACTCTACAAAACGTTTCATAATGCCCTGAATAGGCACTTTTAGCTTACGTATATTTTACCTTTGCTATTTTTATGTTTCATGTTTCATTTTTACATCAAACTCACTGATTATCAATGCTTTCAAAAGCTGAAACATTACAATTCAATGTTTCATTTTTAGTTTCAATGTTTCATTTCAAAAACACTGAGGGAGAAAAACAAAAAGACAATGGGAGCGATCACAAAACACTGTGGGAGCGTGCAACCGCTCCCACAGTGTTTTGAAAAATGAAACATGAAACTTAAAATGAAACATTGAAGTGTTATGTTTCATTTTTCTAAAGCTTTGATACTCAACTTATTACAAAGAAAAATGAAACATGAAAGATAAAACAAAGGATTAAAAAAACGTATAGGGATTGTTGGAAGAACTTGCCCAAACGCAACGACAAAAAAGGACTACCTATATATCACCCTTTAATAGAAGTCCCCCTACCCTCTTTTACCTCCCGTAACAATCCAAGCTGTACGAGGGAAGAAACGTTGCAACAACAGATAAGCAATTACGCAGACTGCAATGGCAATAAATGGACACACAATAAAGGCAACTGATTGCACGAAAGCTGACTGATACGTTGCCCACTTTGCCAACACTGTGGTAAGCGGCAATAGGACGATATTGTGAGCCGCATAAATGAAGAAACTCGCCTTTGATAATTTGTACTTCCTTGGCCAACGTTCACTTACAATGTAAGCAATGGCTATTGACGTGACTATAGCAGAAAATACATATACGTGATGCCAAACGAACGATTCCACCCCCCGACCTAAAAGCAATCCAAAGGAAATGATGAAACTAACCAAACATATAGGCCAATAACGAGCTAGCTTACCACCTACATCGAATTTATTCATACCACACCACGCCCCTAACATGAAAAACCACACACCAATCAACGTCATTCCTCCTACATTAGGCCATAAACCAGCATAATAAACAATCGCCACAATAGCCAACCCCAACCACTTTAAGTAACGCAATATAGCATATAAAAGGGGGGAACTCAACACAATGACCATTAAGTCGCGTACAAACCATAAAGGTTCTTGCACAGGAGCGGTACTTGCCATCACGTGCCACCCTAATACATTTGATCCTTCACCGCCTACTTGCGTACACCCCCAAAATAAATTAAACGACAACGGCAGGTGTAACAGCTGTCCTGCACTCACATCCTTCAAGGCATAAAGCGCAAAGGCTATCACATTCCAACAAACGTAAGGAATTAATAAAGTATAAAAACGACGATGCAACTTTTCTACATACCCTTTCCAACTGAACGTTTGCTGATTGATAAAAAAGAGATAACCCGAAATGGCAAAGAATAGAGGTACGGCAAAGGTGGGCAAGGTGCGTGATAAAATCGTTCCCAACCCATCTACAACTTGGCTGTTAATCCCGCGCCAAGCAGTGTTATACGAATGAATGAATACAACAAGCGCTGCCAACGGAAGACGCAACGCATTTATATATTTCAACATGACGGCAATTTGATAATGTGCAAATGTGTAAATGTGTAAATGTGCAAATGTGTAAATGTGCTAATGTGCAAATGTGGCAATTTGCTAATGTGGCAATTTGCTAATGTGCTAATTTGATAATGTGCTAATTTGCTAATTTGATAATGTGACAATTTGCTAATATACAGCACCCTTGACACTAAGAGCCACAAAGCTACAAAAAAATGCTTTTTACTCAAAATGTTTTGGCCTTTAGCGCGTCAAGTATTAACTTTGTATGTTATTGTATAAAAACGATAAAAGATAAATATGCGCTTTGACGATGTTATAGGACAAAATAAAGTGAAGCAACAGCTTCGACGAATGTTGGCCGATAACCGCATTCCACACGCCCTGCTCTTTGCAGGAAATGAGGGATGTGGTAAATTACCCATGGCCTTAGCTTTGGCACAAAGGTTGCTTTGCCAACACCCTACGGCTGAAGGCGAAGCGTGTGGTACGTGCCAATCCTGCCGAATGGCTGAAAAGATAGCTCACCCCGACCTTCACTTCATCTTTCCTACTATCAAGCCCGCTGGACAAAGTTCGACTGTACTCAGCGACCAATTCTTACCCGAATGGCGCAAACAAATAGCACAGTCACCCTACTTTAGTCGACAAACGTGGCTCAAAGCCATGGGCGTAGAGAAGCAGCAGTCTATTATCAGCGTAGCCGAGGCTAACAACATCATTGCCAAACTCGCCAACGTGAGCAGTCAAGGTGGCTACCGAGTTATCATCATTTGGTTAGCCGAACAGATGAACGTTGAATGCGCCAATAAGCTACTCAAAATATTAGAAGAGCCTCCCGCACAGACAGTCTTTATTCTTACCAGCAATCACCCAGAGCGACTACTCACCACGATTCTCAGCCGCACACAACGTATTGACTTCGCACCACTCAGCGTTGACGACATCTCCGATGCCTTACAACGCCTTAATGGACTACAGCCCACTGATGCCATGACAATGGCACGTGCAGCAGCAGGAAGTTACATTTCTGCGCTTGAGCAAGTGACGATGAATGCTGACAACGCTCAGTTCTTCGATATTTTTGTGCTCTTCATGCGCTTGTGCTATATGCGCAAGATTAAGGACCTTTATGAATGGTCGCAACAACTCGCACTATGGGGACGCGAGAAGCAAAAGGCTTTCTTAGAATATGCCCAACACCTCATTCGTGAAAACTTTATCTATAACTTTCACAATCCAGAGCTCAATTACCAAAACCAACAAGAGAATAATTTCTCTGTCAACTTTGCACGTTACATCAACGAGCGAAACGTTATTGGTATCATGGACGAACTTTCCGCTGCTCAACGCGACGTAGAATCCAATGTCAATGCAAATATGATATTCTTTGACTTCTCACTCAAGATGATTGTGCTACTAATAAAATAGCTTACACGCATGCTAAGTAGGTGTTCAATATTAGTTGATATGAATTGGGGCAGTATTTCGTTCGCTTTCGCGTACTTTTTCTCGCCAAGGCATATCAACTAATTCAGAACATGATTATATAAACTAATTTTGAATACCTACTTATATCTATATAACATTCCATATATGAACGCTGACAACACAAATAATATTACTCCTAACCCTACCATTCTTCCCACTGAGGAGTTGAACACAAGTCAAGGCGGCGACACCTGTAATACAGGCGAAGAATATGCTTCATCTTGCGCCTGCGATAACGACCCGTCGTGCGATTTCTGCCATTGGGGCGACAACCACCTACGAGGCCTTGCTGCCAAAGGATGCGGACGTAGCGACCACCAACTCAACTCCTATGACTACTTGGCCGACATCCCTGGTAACAATAAGGTCACTGACTTCGTTGAAGTACAATTTAAGAACACACGCAAAGGTTTTTACCGCAACGACAATCACCTTGACTTACAGAAGGGCGACATCGTAGCCGTTGAAGCACAACCTGGTCACGACATCGGTGTCATATCGCTTACTGGCAAGTTGGTGCTACTGCAAATGCAAAAGGCCAACCTCAAACCTGGATTTGAAATCAAACGCGTCTATCGCAAAGCACGCCCCACTGACCTTGAAAAGTACGAAGAGGCGAAAGCACGCGAACACGATACGATGATTCGCTCACGCCAAATCGCTAAGGATCTCGAATTGCAGATGAAAATTGGCGATGTGGAATACCAAGGTGACGGTAACAAGGCTATCTTCTATTATATTGCTGATGCGCGTGTCGACTTCAGAAAGCTCATCAAAGTGCTCGCCGAAGCCTTCAGAGTACGTATAGAAATGAAGCAAATCGGTGCGCGCCAAGAGGCAGGAAGAATTGGCGGCATTGGGCCTTGTGGTCGTGAACTTTGTTGCGCCACATGGATGAAGAACTTCAGTTCGGTCAGCACCGCTGCCGCGCGTTTTCAAGACATCACGCCTAACCCTCAAAAGTTGGCAGGACAGTGTGCAAAATTAAAGTGTTGCCTTAACTACGAAGTCGATACTTACATGGAAGCCGCCCGCAAGATTCCTGAACGCAATGTAACGCTTGAGACTATCGACGGCACATACTACTGCTTCAAAGTCGACACCTTGGCAGGCCTCATCACCTATAGTACCGATCGTCGTTTGGCCGCTAATCTCGTAACTATCACAGCCGACCGTGCACACGAGGTGATTGAAATGAATGCTGCAGGCGAGAAGCCTGAATCTCTTTTAGCCGAAGGGCCTATTAAACCTGTCCGACCCGTCGACCTCGCCGAACAAGATGACTTGACACGATTTGATAAAACGCGTTCTGCTAAGAAGGATCGTGGAAGCAATCGCCGCCGTGGCGGAGGCAATAATGGACGCGCCGAACGTCCGAATCGTAATGAGCGAAGTGCCTCTAATAATGAACAACGCAACGAGCGAAACGAAAAGGGCGAGCGTAATGAACACACCAATCGTCGCGAGCGTGACGACCGTCAACAACGCTATCGCCGTAACCGTCGCGAAGGCAACAATGGTGATAACAATCGACGTCATGGCGAAGGGCCACGCCCTCGAAATACGGAAACGAATACTTCAGCTAACAACAATTAAGAATGAAGCGTAAAGCTATCGTACAAATAGCAATGGCATTCCTATGTACATTGCTATTTGCATTTTCTTGTACCAACAAGCCTGTGGCTTTTGACTATTGCTCTACGGCTGTTGAAGGTTGGGAACCGGGTGACTCTCTAAAATTTCATATTGATACGCTCCAACAATCTGGACAATATAAACTAAGTATCGGAGTGCGCACCTCTTCTTCCAATCCTTATCCCTACCAAACTTTATGGCTTGTAGTGCGCCAACATTGGCACAACCCCTCACAAGAGTTGATCGACACAATACACCTTCAACTTGCCAACGGACGAGGCGACCCGCAAGGTCATGGCGTAACGCTTTATCAATACGATTACCCTTGGCAAACGCTACAACTACAAGCTGGTCAATCAGCCGACATCAGCATTATACATATTATGCGCCGCGAAATGCTACCTGGCATCTCTAACGTGGGAATACAGTTAAATAAACTGTAATTTGTCTGCCTAATTGGGGGGCGGGTTTGTAACCCGCGGCAGCAGCATGCTTTGAACATCTACTTATAGTCGCTTAGCGCTATAAGCAAATATTTACAACATGCTGCTGCCGCGGGTTACAAACCCGCCCCCCAATAGTTTATCGTTGACTCACGCCTTTAATGTTTTTAAATCGTCTCCAAGAGGATTGTTTGTAAGTATCAACAGCCATTTGAGGGACATAGATCGTTACCTCATTGAAGTGATTAGGAGCAAATACGCTATCAATTTTTGTAGGCCATATTTCATTACCAATGCTTGGTGGAACGGCTTGCTTAAAATGTAGGCTGCGTAAATTCGTACACCCCACGAAAGCACCCTTTAATATGGAGAAGAGATTAGCATTGATGTATAAGTCGCACAACCTTTCATCGTGCGCAAAGGCATTTTTACCTATTTCGCTCACATAATAGCGCAGACCTTCATATTCTACCGTATCGGGTATCAGCAACGTGCTCTCATTCGCTGCTGCCAACTTTACTGATGTAGTCAAACCGCCCCACGAGGTATAGGTCAAATTGGCGACACGAAATTTAGCTTGTATTTGATAGTGTGGGCGTCCTTCTTCCAACCGCATCTGATAATAAGCGTAACCACACCCTCCAATCACAAAGAAGAGCAACAAATAAATACCTACCCACAGATTGCGCTTCATACGGTGAAGGTCAGCCTTCAAGAGTTCGACAGAAGCATAACGTTTCTCCTTTTCGGCTAAACAACGATACTTTATTCGCTTATAAATGCCCCCTAACCGCAAAGCATCAATCAAGCGACCCAGACTATAAATGTCGTTGCGGAAGTCGGTTACACTCTCAACGCGTTGTTCGGGCGAGATGTAGCCAATAGTACCCGCAGGCTGCTTGAGTTCTGAATAAAAGTCTGCATCAGCGAGACCAAAATCAATAAGTTTCACATGACAACCATTGCGCGTGATGATAATATTATCGGGCTTCAAGTCGCGGTGTACCACTTGCTTACTATGAATATCGCTCAAGGCCGCAACCAACTGTTGCAACACAGCCGTCCGACTACGCTTTGAAGGACAAGTGATTAGCCACTCGGTAAGCGTAACACCATCTATCCATTCGAGCACCAAGCATGTGCCGATACCCTCAACGTGCTCTACCCCTTCACAACGAACAACATAATCAGAGTCAAGTGCCGAAAGAATATCATATTCCTTCTCTTGCGAAAATTTATAGACACTGTTTTTACTTTTATCCTTTGGCAATGTCTTGAGTGTCCACCACTTTCCACCACGTTGGGCTCGATACAGAACGCTATTGTCTGAACGATAGATTTCTGTTATCTGACTGAACGCATCTGTCACATTGACTTGTTGGGACTGAAATATTTCTGATACTTGCTGCTCTTCTTCTTTCATCATCACGTAAATAAAGAGGCCATATAGGCTTCATCTAAGTAGGTGTTTGATTTTAGTTTATATCAAAATGCACTATGGGGAACATCATAAACTAATTTTGAAGACCTACTTATTTTATAATATTAGATTGTGTTTATCACTTATTCTTTATCCTTTATTCATTCTTTATTCTTCATGAGGTCTTCACTACTCACGAGGCCATGCATAATGGCAAAGATAGTCAAAGCAGCCACACTTCGCGTACCCAACTTGTCGGTTAAATTGTTACGGTGGGTAATGACCGTGGCCAAGCTCACGCCCATACGCGCTGCAATCTCTTTATTAATCAACCCTTCGACTATTCCCTTGAGCACTTCACGTTCGCGAGGAGTGAGATGTGGCATTAAACTGACAGGGCGACGTTCTTCTGTCGGCTGCGTCTGTGCCTTGCGCACCACTTCAGGAGGAGCGCCATGCGCCGTATGCGAACGCTGTGCTAAGGTGATAATAGAACGCACCAACTCTTGTTCCGTCTGAAAGACATTCAACGTATGAAAGCCTTGTGGCAAATGACAGACTTCATCGCCATGTACAAGGGCTATCGTCTTGTGCTGCCGTTGTAAGAAATAGCTGGCTCCTACCAAGAGTTCTGCACCCGACACGAAATAATGGAAGTATTGATCAGCATCAGCGGCCTCAACCAAGTCTGCATAATGGGCAAAGAGGCGCACCTCTGCCCCAGGCATCATACGACGTATAATGTCTGACAGTCCGATTGCAGCTAAAGTATTCGGAACGACTATGGCTATAATGGGTTGCATATATCTGCTTTAATGTACTTCAAGTTTCTGACCAAAGTACGAGCGTAAGATTTCTTCGGCTCGCTTCTTTTGTTCTGGCGTATTCTCAGACACGTCTTTTAGTTGGTAGTCCCATCCCAAGGCCTCGTATTTATGTACGCCCAATGTGTGATAAGGCAAGAGTTGCACCTTCTCCAGCCACACATAGTCCTTAAAGTGTTGACCTAAGGCATGGAGATCTTCTTCAAAGTCACTCACGCCAGGCACTAACACGTAGCGTAACCAAAAGAGGTGGTTGTTATCTTCAAACCACTGTGCGGTGCGAAGCGGCTGTTCATTGCTCCGCCCCGTAATGTGCTGATGACGCTCTGCATTAAACTCTTTTATATCAAGCATAACGAGGTCGGTCAATCCCCAAAGTTCCTCTACGTGCTTGTTCCATATAGCTCCGTTGGAGTCAACACAGATGTGAATGTGCTGTTCGCGCAACATTTTAAAAAGCGGAACAAGGGCTTCGGCTTGTACAGTGGGTTCACCTCCAGAAAAGGTTATTCCCCCTCGGCGACCAAAGAATGGAGCAAACGATACGGCTTGTTTCACGATGTATTCGGGATCGGTCAATGTACTCTCCCCTACGGCATCTATTGTATCGGGATTGGCACAATACAGACAACGGAAAGGACAACCTTGCAGAAAGACTACATAACGCAGTCCCGGTCCGTCAAACGTACCCATCGACTCGTAACTATGTACACGGATTTGATGCATTATTATATAAGGTAAGTGTGGTTACAAACTGATTTGCTTACGACCCTCTCTCATCATGAAACGAATGCTGCGAAAGTCATAAAACTAAAATGCTATATGCAAAGGTACTTGAAACTTACAAAAAAAACGTATCTTTGTCGCCAAATTCATACATAATATGGCAAAAGATACGGTTATTCTTACAGGCGACCGCCCTACGGGTCGTCTCCACATAGGCCACTATGTTGGCTCTTTAAAGCGCCGCGTTGAACTACAAAACGCAGGTGACTTTAAGAAAATGTTTGTATTCATCGCTGATGCACAGGCTTTAACTGACAACATTGACAACCCTGAGAAGGTGCGTCAGAACGTTATTGAAGTAGCACTCGACTACTTAGCTTGCGGCCTTGACCCCGAAAAGATTACTATCTTTATTCAAAGTCAGATACCCGAGCTGTGTGAACTCTCGTTCTACTTCATGGACCTCGTGACGGTGAGCCGCTTGCAGCGCAACCCTACGGTTAAGACTGAGATAGGCATGCGTGGCTTTGAATCAAGCATTCCCGTAGGCTTCTTTACCTACCCTATCAGCCAAGCTGCTGACATTACAGCCTTTAAGGCTACTACCGTACCGGCTGGTGAGGATCAAAAGCCAATGTTGGAACAAGCTACGGAGATTGTTCGCCGTTTCAACCACATCTATGGTGAAACGTTGGTTGAACCCAACATTCTGCTGCCTCAGAATGCAGTCTGCTGCCGCCTTCCGGGCACGGACGGTAAGGCAAAGATGTCAAAGAGCCTTGGCAACTGTATCTACTTGGCCGAATCGGCTAAGGAGGTAGAGAAGAAAGTGAAGTCAATGTACACCGACCCCACTCACTTACGCGTAGAAGACCCTGGCCACATCGAGGGCAACACGGTGTTTACTTACCTTGACGCTTTCTGCAAGCCTGAACACTTTGGCCTTTACTGGCCTGACTATCAAAGCCTCGACGAAGTGAAAGAACACTATCAGCGTGGCGGATTGGGCGACATGAAGGTGAAGAAGTTCTTGAACAAAATCCTACAAGAGGAGTTAGAGCCAATTCGTCAGCGTCGTGCAGAATTTGAGAAAGACATTCCGGCCGTTTACGAAATGCTGCGCAAGGGCTGTGAAGAGGCGCGTGCCGTAGCTGCAGAGACATTGAGCGAAGTGCGTCGCGCTATGAAGATTAACTACTTCGACGACGCTGAACTCATCGCCGAACAAGCTAAACGCTTCAACGCTGACTTATAATCTCCCAACGCTATCATCGAAACAAACAAATAAAATAAGTAGCAAAGAAGTAGGACAGAAATGCCTAAAACGCTAAACGACACAACTTTTCATGCTACAAATTTTGTTCATTCACAAAAGTTTTCATAACTTTGCACCCCGAAGTGAGAAGGTGCCTCAAAGCGAAGAGAGAGGCCGAGGTTAGAAACAAGGCCTACTTTAAAGTGGTTAGTGCTTACCTTTCCCGCTCGATGATATGTATATCAAAAAAACAAAAAAATAGCATAACAAAAAATGAAAAGAACATTCCAACCCCACAATCGTAAGAGAAACAACAAGCATGGTTTCCGTCAGCGTATGCAAACTGCTAATGGCCGTCGCGTATTGGCAGCTCGTCGTGCAAAAGGTCGCAAGAAGTTGACCGTTTCTGACGAAGTTCATGGCAAGAAATAATAATTTCTCTTCTCTCTACACCTAAGTTTGTAGAAAGAACACAGAAAGGCTGATACCTTATGACACATTAAGTCAAGGTATCAGCCTTTACTTTTTAGCCTCTCCCCCCCCCTACCCCTCTCGCCAAGCAGGGAGGGAGTTAGGGGGAGAGGCTGCCAAATTGTAGTTTATAGCCCCTTTTGTTTACGCAAAAGCATCAGCCCCCCTATAATTCGTAATTTTGCGCCCAAGGAGAGGGCTTTTGATATAAGCTAATTGGGAACATCTAAATATCGACTAAATTGGAAGACCTACTTAAAATTAACTAAACTATATAAAAGCTGTATATGACAATACTTGCATTTACACTCATTTTACTTTTAGCAGCCTATTGTGCAGGACTATTAGGTTCGCTCACAGGATTAGGTGGCGGCGTAGTAGTTATCCCTGTACTCACATTGGGATTTGGTATTGACTTCCACTATGCAGTGGGAGCAGCCTTAGTAGCCTCTATAGCCACCTCAAGCGGTTCAGGCTCAGCATACGTGAAAGAAGGCATAACCAATGTGCGTCTCGGCATGTTTCTCGAAATAGCCACCACCATTGGGGCCGTATCGGGAGCTCTCATTGCCATTTGGCTTAACAACAACGTCATAGCCGTTATATATGGTTGCGTACTTTTACTTACCGCTGCCATGCAACAGCGTCGTAAGAGCGACCACGACGGCATAAAGGGTTCTGAAATGGCACGTCGCCTAAAGCTATATGGCACGTGGCCACAAAAGGACGGTTCGGTAAAGAGCTACGAACTGCGCAACGTAGGCGGTGGTTTCGGTGTGATGTACGTAGCTGGTGTGCTTTCAGGCATTTTGGGCATTGGCTCAGGTGTACTTAAAGTGTTGGCTATGGACGCAATGATGAAGGTGCCCTTTAAAGTCAGCACGACTACTTCTAACTTCATGATGGGGGTAACCGCATGTGCCTCAGCCGTCATCTACGTACAACGCGGCGTTATCGCTCCTGGCATTGCTTGCCCCGTAATGATTGGCGTATTGTTTGGTGCACTTACAGGTGCCCGCCTATTGAAGCGCATGAACGTTAGTGTGCTACGACAGATATTCTGTGTTGCCATCTTACTCGTCGCTATCAACATGATTTGGCAAGGGGCGGCTGGGAAATATTAGTAAATGTGCAAATGTGCAAATGTGCTAATGTGCAAATATGCTAATGTGCTAATACACGAATAAAGACAAACAACAAAAGAAGAGGCAGAAGTTACTTAACTTCTTGTTCAACTACTCTATATTATAAAGAATATAACTATGGAATTTAAGACCGAAGCGGAACGTCAGAAGTATGACATGCAGCAGCTTATAGGTAATACGCTACGTATTGGCGTATCTTTAGCTTGCTTGGTCGCTTTTGTGGGGGGCATCATCTACTTAGCGAAGCATGGAACGGACGCGTTCGACATTTCACAATATCGCAACTTTAGCTACGCTGATGCTTCACAACACGCTGACTATACAACGTTGAAAGGCATCTTTGCAGGCCTTTCGGCTTTCACCGCCATTGGTTGGATTCAGACGGGGGTGCTCATCCTCATTCTTACTCCAATCATGCGTGTGTTTCTTTCACTCATTGACTTCTTGAAAGAACGTGATTGGCTTTACGCACTTATTACAGCTATCGTCCTTGCCGTTATTATTAGTAATTCGATTGAAGGACTGAAATAATCTATCAGAAGCGCAAATAGAAGGGGCGCGGGCTATCAAGCCCGCGCCCCTTTCTGCTTGCGCTTCTATTACTTGTGAGATATGCCACCTAATTTAGAGGTGAAACATATACTTTTTATCGTCCCCATGGAGGACCCATTGGGCGCATCGGCATACCACCGGGGCCACGCATATCGGGCGGACCAGGACGGTCGCCATTGTCGTCACCCTTCTTACTACTGCTACCACCTGGGAAGATGTTCAACTTATAGATGAAGTGAACCATGAAGTAAGAGTTGATGCCATTATTCCAAGAGTCAACACGCTGAGTAGCACTGAGTGTACGACTAATGTTGCTCTGCTTCTGGAGAATGTCGTAGAACTGAATGCTCAGCGTAGCAGCCTTATTCTTTAAGAACGACTGTGCGATCTGTGCGTTCCACAACAATTCGTTTGTATTCATCGAAGCGTCAGAGTAACCACGACGTGAGTTCATGCGAATGTCTGTCGAGATGCTAAGGCCAAAGTCGAAATTAAAATTAGCATTCGCACCATAGGCAAAGTTCCACGTGTCCATATTGGCATTGTCCTGCACCGTAGCACGCGCGTGCTGATAGTTCAACTTGCCCAACAAGCCGACATCAAACCATGACTTGCGGAATGAGAGGTTGAGATTTTCGTCTACACCTATCGTGCGTGTCGTGTTCTTCTGTGAGAGGGCTGAGTTGAAGATGTTATTGTAGTAGTTATAGTCCTTAACAGTCGCAGCATCGGTTGCAGGCGTTGCGAAGAGATTATAGCTCGTGGCAGCAGCCGAACGACCGCTCTGCATATTACTTACATAGCCCACAGCGTTGTCGTAGCTCAAGCTGGTAAAGGTGTTGATGTTGAACAGTTTCTCTTTACCAAGAGCCGTGTTGAACATAAACATACCACGGCCGTTCCAATTGCCATTGATATTCTCAGGACGCAAGTAGCGCACACCAGTAGTCTCGTCATACACCATGCGGTTAGAGATAGAGTTGCGCGTCTGTGTAACGTCAAATCCTCCCATGATACCTTGTTGGCGCGTAGCATTGTAGCCATTATAGTTAACACGAATGCTATTGTTCCATGAAGGCTTCAAGCCCGGATTACCCATTGAGATGCTCAAAGGATTAGAATCATCAACTACGGCCAAGAGGTCGGTCATCGAAGGTTGTGATGACGAACCGCGATAGCGAATGTCTAACTGATTGGTCTTTGAGAACTTATAACGAAAACGAATCTGTGGAGAAACGTTGAACACGTTGCGCGTTACGACCGTGTCGACCTGTGAGGGACGGTTGTAAGCCATGTTAGTGTGTTCGGGGTTGAAGTCGACGCCCGCATTGAAGCGAATGGCCCCAGAGTTATAACGCACACCGAGTGTAGCCGTATGGTTGGTATATTTATAGGTAGCGTATTGCGAATTGTTGAGGTCGCGCACATAGTTCAACACTTCGTTTAGCGTAGGTACAGTACCCAAGATAGCGGGGCGTTGTGATGAACTGCCGTAGGTGGCGTCGCTATACTTTAAGTCGTCCTCGGTAATGGCTTCATAGCCTGCCTTGCCGTAGAGGTCGGCCAACTCGTTGAGGTTATAACGTGAGCGATCGCTCTTGTTGTACTTATAGCTGTACTGATAGCGCACCTCGCCAAACCAATTCTTGCCTAATGGCTCAACGTAGCCCAAACGTAGGCTGTAGTTATAATTACGTCCAGGAGTGGTGCTAAACTGGTTTAAGAAGCTATTCTCCTGTCCTTCCTTATTATAGGCAATGCTTGAGATAGAGTAAGAATTGCTCTCGCTCTTGGTGTAGCCACCACTGGCGCGGAACGAAATGTTGCGACCATTTGATGAGAGACGGCGCACTAAGTTCAAGTCAGCACTTACGCTATGTGACTTGCTATCGCCCATCGACCAACGATTGTTGGTATTGACCATCATGGCGTATAACTCAGGGTTGCGCTGTGCGGCATTCTCGGCAAAGATTGAGTCGAGCGGAGTTGTCATGCCTTCGATGTCGTAAGGATTGCTATTGAACGTAGCCGACATCGAGTGACCTGTGTTATACGACTCTGAGTAGTTATAACGTGGTCGGAAGTTGATGTTGGTCATTGAGTCAGGCTGCCATTCCAAACGAAAACGGGCCATTACACTGGTGCTACCCGAACGGCTGCTACTATAACTATTGGCAAAAGAACTTGAACTGCCTGAGGTCAAGAACGTCTCAGAGTTCGACTTCGTAATAGATGAATTATTATTGTGGTTGTAGAGTAAGAAGCCGCCTAACTCTAAGCGGCCAGCCTCGCGCTTTTTTTTACCATTCTCCCACGAGAAGTCAAAGCCAGCGTGCTTCTTGGTAGAGAGGCCACCACCGCCACCGCCAAATCCACGCGGACCACCGAAGCCACGGTCGTTGGTATTGTTGATAGAACCGAAAGCCGTCACACGCGTATTATCAGTAAAGCGTGTGCCAAAGAAGCGAGCTGAATAGCGGTCGTGACTACCATAGGCCACGTCGAGGTTCGACACCCACGACTCGTTCAGTTCGCGCTTGGTCGCGATGTCGAGCACGGTAGTCTCTTCACCGTCGTCGATACCCGTCTGTTCGGTGTAATCGCTCTTCTTGTCGTAAGCCTTAATCTTGCTCACGAGTTCGGTGGGCAAGTTCTTCATAGCCGTTTTGGTATCGCCCTTGAAGAAGTCCTTACCATTGATCAAGAACTCTTGCACGGTCTTACCATTCCACTTAATCGTACCGTCATCACTTACTTCGACGCCTGGCAGTTGCTTAATGAGCGACTCCAAGGTAGAACCTGCTGGCACGCGGTAGGCCGAAGCTGAGAACATCGTTGTGTCGTCCTTTTGTTCTACACGTGCTGCCGTGGCCGTAACCGTAGCTGTACCCAGCACTTTGTCGTTCGACACCATTTGGAGTGTGCCAAGGTCGATAGAGTCCTTCTCGGTAGAAAGCTCTACAATGCGTGTCAAAGGCTTAAAGCCCACATATGAGAGTTTGACGATATAACAGCCTGCGTCCTTTGCTTGTAGCTTAAACGTTCCGTCATCGTTGGTAGTAGTCGCTGTTACTGCCGTACTATCGGTGTGTAACAACACGGCCGAGGCAAAGTCAACAGCATTCTTCGACTTGCCGTCGATAGCCTTTCCTGTCACCACAAATTGTTGTGCCACCGCCGATACGGCCATAGCAAACGATAGGATGAAGAGTAAAATGTTACGTTTCATATATAATGTTTAATTTTCTTCCTGTTTAAGAGTGAACGAGCCTACTCATTAACTCGCTAATTCGTTCACACGTAATTATGATAGGAAAAGAAGCAAAAAGTTTAACTGCAATTTCTTATTTTACCTTAAAAATCGACGAAATGTCGGTTTCTGTCGACGAAAGCAAAACGAAAAGTTGCATGTTACTAACTTTGTCGTTACTTTTGTTGCAACGCTTTATACAACACGCCTTATGATAAAATTAGCCAACTACATATCAAAAATCGAGATTTCAAGCCTTTGGAGCGGCCACAAACACATTGTATGGCAATTGCGCCCCGACGTAAACGTGCTGAGTGGCCACAATGGTGCGGGCAAGAGCACCATTCTCAACCGCTTAATTCAGCACCTGCGCACCATTCCCACTACGGGCGAAATACAAGGCAATACGCGCTTTGGCGTGAAGATAGACTTTGATCCAAGCGATGCCACGGGCATTCATTACGATGTCATTCGGAGCTTTGACCGCCAAATGGTAAACTTTAAGAACACCAGTGCCATATCTGACGCGCGCATCGTCACGGAGCTCGACTGGCAGCTTTACCTCATTCAGCGTCGCTACCTCGACTATCAAGTGAATGTAGGCAATCGCATGATTTCACTCCTTACGAGTGGCGACCCCGAAGCACGTGAGAAGGCTACCGAAGCAGCTAACCTCAAGACGCGCTTTCTCGACATCGTAGACGAACTCTTTGCCGAAACAGGCAAACGCATTGACCGTCAAAGCAACGAACTCTCATTCATTCAATACGACGAGCAGTTGCCTCCTTATTTGCTCTCAAGCGGTGAAAAGCAGATTTTGCTCATTTTGCTCACAGCCCTTACGGAAGACCAACAGCACTACGTGCTCTTTATGGACGAACCAGAGGCCAGCCTACACTTTGAGTGGCAAAAGAATCTTATCTCATTGGTGCGCGAACTCAATCCCAACGCACAGGTAATCCTTACCACCCATTCGCCCGCCCTCATCATGGACGGCTGGGAAGACACCGTAACGGAAGTGGGAGACATCACGATGTAAAACCTTAGTACGCAAAGCTATGAGAAAGGCAGCCTATCGCAAAATGAGAGAGGAGCGCTTAAAACGTCAGCAACAAGGTCGGCCCTATAAAGTAAAAAGCGAAAGAGGCTATAACGAAAACGCTTCGCGCCACACCTCAGCCCCTGAGACCGAGAGGAAACACTCCCACCTGACTTCTTACCTTAACTCCTCCTACATTCATGCCATGAACCAGTTGGGCGGACAACACGCCCGCCAGCGTATAGTGGCTTACGTTGAGAGTTATGACGACGTATTCTTTTGGAGCAACTTACTGCGCCCTCTCGAAACGGAGAAGTACTTCTTCGAAGTGATGTTACCCTCACGCACCTCGCTGTGTAAGGGCAAGAAGATAGCTATGGCCAACGACTTAGGCAACCGTCTCGGCCACTGCATGATAGCTTGTGTCGATGCTGACTATGACTACTTGATGCAGGGGGCTACGCTCACATCGGCCGAGGTGTGCAATAATCCTTATATATTCCACACTTACGTTTACGCTATCGAAAACTTTCAATGCTACGCGCCAGGGCTACAAAACGTGTGTGTTATGGCGACGCTGAACGATCACCACATATTCGACTTCGAGGCTTTCCTTCGCAACTACTCCGTCATTATTTGGCCCCTCTTCGTGTGGAACATTTGGTGCTACCGCTATGGCACGTATAAGCAATTCTCGATGCTCGACTTCTATCACATCGTTCAGCTACAACAGCTCAACTTCTATCACCCCGAACAGACGCTCGAACACCTTCGCCACTTGGTCAATGCTAAAATCAACCGATTGCAAAAGCAGTTTCCACAAGGACGAACGACTTATAAACCGCTGCGCGAAGAGTTACTGCAGTTAGGACTCACGCCCGAAACTACTTATTTATATATGCGTGGTCACGATCTATTCGACGGCATAGCAAGTCCACTACTCTGCATAGTATGTGAACAACTGCGACGAGAACGAGAACGCGAAATTCGCCACTTGGCCGAACACAGTGTGCAGATGCAAAACGAACTTTCAGCCTATCAGAATGCCACAGGCAGCATAGAAGAGATGCTGCGCAAACATACCAGTTTTACTGACTGCCCACAATACAAACGAATACAGAACGATGTGCGCCACCTTATCGCACAACTCGAAGCAACACAACAAACGACTACGAATGACAACACTGAAAATAAAGAACATGGTATGCAGCCGCTGTATCATGGCGGTGACGGAAACGTTGGCGCAACTCCACTTAACGCCTAAGAGTGTGGCCCTGGGCGAGGCGCAGGTGGACGAAACGCTCTCGCCCGAACAAACGAGCCAAGTGGCTGAAGCCTTACGCCAAAAGGGCTTTGAATTGGTCATGGACAAGAAAGCCCAAATCGTAGAAGACATTAAGCAAGCTATCATTACGATTGCGCGCACCGAAACGAGGGAGGACTCCGAATCGTATAGTACGTTATTGGCCGAAAAGTTAAAGACAGACTATGCCACGCTGAGCCGCCTATTCGTAGCAGCCGAGGGACGAACGATCGAAAAGTTCTACCTATTGCAACGCATCGAATACGTAAAGGAACTCATCGAATATGGCGATTTGAGTATAAAAGAGATAGCTTGGCGCACAGGCTTCTCAAGTGTAGCCCACTTATCGCGCCAATTCAAACAACTCACCGGACTCACCCCCACGGCCTATCGCGACCTTGGCGTGTCCGACCGCAAGGGATTAGATAAGGTATGAAGCGCATTCTCGTCCAGTATAAGTGGTACATAGCCGCTGCAATCGTAGTCGGCATGTTGACAATGCTTTTCTTTCTCGACCCTTCGCGCTACGTATTGATGCCCAAATGTCCGTTCAAGCTCATCACGGGGTGGTCGTGTCCAGGCTGTGGCATTCAGCGTTGCTTACATGCCTTGATGCACGGCCGTTGGGCCGAAGCGCTACATTATAACTACTTCCTTGTCTACTCCTTGCCTTACTTCCTGACCGTAGTCTTCACAGAGTGGGGAGCAAAGGGCTTATGCCAACAGCGTTGCAAACGTATATTTGAAGGCCGTGAAGCCATCACCCTTTATTGCGTATTATTTATCGTATGGGGAATAGTTAGAAACGTCCTATCACTATAACGAATTCCTGAAACGTTTTGTAGAGGTCTGTAAATTGCAATTTGTTATTATTGTACTCATCTTTTACCTTTTTGTAACATTCAGACATTTTTTAGCAAAAAAACTTACGAAATGTTTGTTAAGAATAAAAATAGTATTACTTTTGCCGATGTAAAACAATTTAAAACGACAATCACATGTTGACAAACGCATTCTACTTTTACGGTTTTTATTTTTACTTTGCCGAACAAGCAGAGCGGGATGTCGCATGCCAACATCAATAACTTGACAACGAACAATTAAGTCCCGCTCCTATATGATAGGAAGCGGGACTTTTTGTTTAAGACCACACTATGAAGAAAATCGCTATACAAGGCATCAAAGGTTCGTTTCACGACATTGCCGCACATCAATATTTCAACAACGACGACGTAGAACTCATCTGCTGCGACACGTTTGAAGAGATATTCCAACAAATGCGCGATGATTACTCTCGACTCGGACTAATGGCTATCGAAAATACCATTGCAGGTTCACTGCTTCACAACTACGAGTTGCTTCGCGAAAGTGGCATGACAATCATTGGTGAGCACAAACTGCATATCGAACACAGTATCATGTGTTTGCCCGAAGACGATTGGAGTACGATTACAGAAGTTAACTCTCACCCCGTAGCCTTGATGCAATGTCGCGATTTTCTGTCGAGTCACCCCGAAATTAAAGTGGTTGAAGCGGAAGACACGGCGGGCGCTGCCGAAATGATTAGCCGCAAACACTTGCGCGGACACGCTGCTATCTGTCATGCGGGCGCTGCCCCACTCTACGGACTAAAGGTGTTGGAACAAGGCATTGAAGACAATAAGCACAACTTCACACGCTTTCTCTTAATGTGCGATCCTTGGTCGGCCGACAAGATGCGCGACCTTCACCACACGAACAAGAGCAGCATTGTATTCACCATCACTCACGAAGAGGGTTCCCTCTCGCAAGTGCTGAGCATCTTCTCTTTCTACAAAATCAACTTAACTAAAATACAATCTCTGCCTATCATCGGACGCGAATGGGAATACATGTTCTACGTCGACGTTAGCTACGACGACTACGTGCGTTACCGCCAAAGCATCGAAGCCGTGCGCCCCCTACTTCGCGAACTCAAGATATTAGGAGAATATAACGCTAAATAATGTGCAAATATGCAAATGTGCAAATATGAGAATGATTTAATGTCTTTCATGCACATTACCACATAAGCAATAAATCATTTGCACATTAACACATTCGCACATTAACCAAGCATTCGCATATTTGCACATTAACCAAGCATTCGCATATTTGCACATTAACCAAGCATTTGCACATTTACACATTTGCATATTTGCACATTAACTATGATACAACCTGCTGAACGACTGAAGAGCGTGAGCGAGTACTACTTTTCGAGAAAAGGAAAAGAAGTCGCTCGACTTAACGCTGAAGGTAAAGACATTATATCATTGGCCATTGGTAGCCCCGACATGCCACCTTCACCCCAAACTATTGAGACTCTTTGCAAAGAAGCACAGAAGCCGAATGCACACGGCTATCAACCCACTACAGGCATTCCCGAACTACGCGAAGCCATGGCAGGGTTTTATAAAAGGTGGTTCAACGTAACGTTAGATCCTAAAACCGAAATTCAACCGCTCATCGGTTCGAAAGAGGGTATACTTCATACCACCTTGGCTTTTGTCAATCCGGGCGAAAAGGTATTAGTGCCCAACCCTGGCTACCCCACCTACACTTCTTTGTCGAAAATCTTAGGTTGCACCATTGTTAATTACAATTTGCGTCCTGAGAACGATTGGCAACCTGACTTTGAGGAGTTAGAAAGTATGGACTTAACCGACGTTCGCCTTATGTGGGTGAACTATCCTAATATGCCAACGGGAGCACCAGCCCGACGCGAAACTTACGAGAAGTTGGTTGACTTCGCCCGTCGTCACTACATCGTTGTTGTCAACGACAATCCTTACAGTTTTATCCTTGGCAAAGAGCATTTGAGCATACTACAAATACCTGGTGCTAAGGACTGCTGCATCGAATTTAACTCTATGAGTAAGAGTCACAACATGCCGGGTTGGCGTGTGGGTATGTTGGCCACGAATGCTACGTTCGTTAGCTGGATATTAAAGGTAAAGAGCAACATCGACTCGGGTACTTTCCGCGCCATGCAGTTGGCCGCAGCCGAAGCCTACCAAAACTCTGATGAGTGGCACCACGAGGCAAATGTCAACGTTTATGCTCGCCGCCGCAAACTGGCAGGTCAAATAATGGAAGCCTTGCACTGCCAATACGACACGAACCAAGTGGGTATGTTCCTGTGGGGACGCATTCCCGATGCCTATGCCGATGTGGAAGACTTAACCGAAAAGGTATTACACGAAGCGCGCGTATTTATCACCCCTGGTTTCATCTTTGGCTCTAACGGCAAACGCTACATTCGCATCTCGCTCTGCGCTAAAGAAGAGAAACTGGCCGAAGCGTTAGAACGCATCAAAGAAGTATTTTGATGGGTTAGAGGGTTAGAAGGTTAGAAGGTTAGAGGGTTAAAAAGTATGTCTGATTAAACTCATTAAACCCACTAAACCCACTAAACTCATTAAACTCATAAACTCATTAAACCCACTAAACTCACTAAACTCATAAACTTATTAAACTCATTAAACTAACTACTATATGGAACTCCATCTTACTCCCTTACAACTGACCGACCACGACGACAAGCGTCCCATCGTTATAGCAGGCCCTTGCTCTGCTGAAACCGAAGAACAAGTAATGAACACCGCCACGCAGTTGGCAAAGAAGGGGGTTAAACTCTTCCGCGCTGGCATCTGGAAGCCACGCACCAAGCCAGGAGGTTTCGAAGGCGTTGGCGAACCAGGCTTGGCTTGGCTCAACGAGGTGCAGAAGGAGACAGGCATGAAGGTATGCACCGAAGTAGCCACCCACAATCACGTTGAAGCCTGTCTGAAGGCTGGCGTTGACTTGCTTTGGATTGGTGCACGCACCGTAGCGAACCCCTTTGCCATGCAAGAGATTGCTGACACACTGAAGGGCGTTGACATTCCCGTCTTGGTAAAGAACCCCGTCAACCCCGACTTGGAACTTTGGATTGGTGGTCTTGAACGCATCAATCAAGCTGGCATCACCCGCTTAGGCGTAATTCACCGTGGTTTCTCTACTTACGAGAAGAAGCTCTACCGCAACCTCCCCATGTGGCACATTCCTATCGAACTGCGTCGTCGCTGCCCTGGTCTTCCTATCTTTGGCGACCCCAGCCACATTGGTGGCAAGCGCGAATTGGTAGCTCCTCTTTGCCAACAGGCCATGGACCTCGGTTTTGACGGTCTGATTGTTGAGAGTCACTGCAACCCTGATGCTGCTTGGAGCGATGCGAGCCAGCAGGTTACACCCGACGTGCTTGACTTCATTCTCGACAAGTTGGTTATCCGTAAGATTACAGAAACTACCGAAAGTCTTACGGCCCTTCGTCGTCAGATAGACGAGATTGACAACTCTCTCATCGAACTCATGGCTAAACGTATGCGTATCAGCCGCGAGATTGGTGAATACAAGCGCAAACACGATATGACGGTAGTTCAAACAAGCCGTTACACCGAAATCCTTGACAAGCGCGGTGCTCAAGGCGTACTTTGCGGTATGTCATCTGACTTCATTAAAGACGTATTTGAGAGCATTCACGAAGAGAGTGTACGTCAACAGATTGAAATTATGAACCAATAACGAATGTGCAAATGTGAGAATGTGCAAATGTGAGGATGTTTTCCAACTTGCATTTTACCATTTCGCATTCCACATAAGCTACAAATAATTTGCACATTTGCACATTCTCACATTTGCACATTAACCACACATTTGCACATTTCCAACGCATTTGCACATTAATATTCCCCAAAATGAAAATATTAATCCTTGGCGCAGGCAAAATGGGTTCATTCTTTGTCGACCTGTTGAGTTTTGATCACGAAACGGCCGTCTACGACGTTGACCCGAAGCGTTTGCGCTTTATGTACAATACGCAGCGATTTACAACGCTTGAAGAGATCGAAGCCTTTCAGCCCGAATTGGTAATCAACGCCGTTACACTAAAATATACGCTTGATGTCTTTCGCCAAATTATCCCCCATCTGCCCAAAGACTGTATTATAAGCGACATAGCCAGCGTTAAAACGGGACTGCGCGAATATTACAGCACATGCGGCATGCGTTACGTCAGCACCCACCCCATGTTTGGCCCCACCTTTGCCAACTTGGGCGCACTGAACAACGAAAATGCCATTATCATTACCGAGGGAGACTACATGGGACGCCTCTTCTTCCGCGACCTTTACAACCACCTCGGCCTCCACGTCTGCGAATACACCTTCGACGAACACGACGAGACGGTAGCCTATTCGCTCAGTATTCCTTTTGTTAGCACCTTTGTGTTTGCAGCGGTCATGAAGCATCAAGACGCACCAGGTACCACCTTTAAGCGTCACATGCAAATTGCGCGTGGTGTATTAGGCGAGGACGACACGTTGTTACGCGAAATTCTCTTCAACCCACGCACCTCTGGTCAAGTGTCAAATATACGCGAAGAGCTGAAGGAGTTGATTGACATTATTGACAATAAGGACGAAAACGGTCTGAACAACTACCTAAAGAAAATACGCGAAAATATTAAATAACAGACACTTATAAGCAATAGACTGCAATTTGTCTGCCTAACGAGAATGAACATTAACGAATAATTAACAAAAAAATTAATGAAATAATTAATGTTCAATTAATGATAATTAATGTTCAAA
>ENA-UPWO01000172-UPWO01000172.1-human-gut-metagenome-genome-assembly--contig:-NODE-172-length-43068-cov-63.722663_pt1 | contig 43068 bp, 27 predicted proteins | sample MGYA00250056_ERZ773388 | MGnify/ENA primary metagenome ERZ773388 (study PRJEB29103, sample SAMN06112004) | human gut metagenome | biome: human gut; feature: ankylosing spondylitis patient; material...
TATTAGCAAAGGGTAAAACGAACTATTTTAGCTCGTTTTACCCTATTTTTTACGCAATCCTTATCCCGAACTCGCGTCTTGGAATAAAGATGAATATGGTGATGCTACTAACGCGCCTGTTTCAAGCACAGAGATTAACAAAATTTACCCTGAAGGCAGTGACAACCGCAGCAACGCTAACTACCTTGGCCGTTATGGTGTAGTTCGTAACAACTGGTATGAGCTCACTGTTAACAACGTTAAAAAGCTTGGCAAACCTGGCATCAACACCCCCGACAACACTCCCGATGACGAACTTGATAGCTACATCAGCGTATCTATCAACATTCTCTCTTGGGCTAAGCGTTCACAAGACGTTGACTTGCAATAAAGCCTAAGTTTGTAATCTCTCAATAGGTTAAGAGTTTCAGAGGTTATTGGGTTATGAAAGTAACTTTATAACCCAATAACCTCTAAACTCAAAACCTTTTTTAATCAACTAAACGAATCCTATTCCTCATTACGACAATCACTCTGATATGAAACCATTCTCTTACTTAATCACAGGATGGGCTATGATGACAGCTGCACTCTCATTGGGAAGTTGCGCACAAATGGATACCGACCTTGCAGAATGTCCCTCTGGCCTTGATGTGACCTTTAAGTACGATTATAACATTCAACGTGCCCACATGTTCAAAGACCATGTGGGCGGCATCAGTTTGTATGCGTTTGATGAGAATAATCAACTGGTGCTGCATAAGGACACGGCTAACACGGCCCTCACGGCACCCTTACAACAGAACGACTTTACGTGGCACATCTCAGAAAGCGAACTCCCCGTGGGACGCTACCGCATTGCGGCTTTGGCGTATCAAAAGGACTATAACGAGACGCTTGCCACTCCTGGTGCAAAACTGCGCCAAGCAGAACTGAACCCTGGCGATGATATTACCAAACTACAAGTTACACTCGACCGCGAAGCAACGGACGCTACGAGCGCTACAGCTTGGGTTGATCATAAAGGTTACCCACTCGACACGCTTTGGGCTACGCGCAACCTCACAGCGGACAATGATTGGGTAACGATAAAGCCCCAAAAGGTGAGTCAACACCAAATATCACTCCTACGTGACACCAAACAAGTGAATATTACCTTGCGTCAAACAGTCGACCCTTCTAACATGGACGATGCCGACTACGACGTGAAGGTTTACGATACAAACGGTCGCTTGCTCTACAACAATGAGCCTGACGCTACCGATACGCGCCTCTGCTACACACCTTACACGCAGTGGACTACCACACTCGGCACACGCGCTGAGGGCGAGACTGCCAATCTTATGCACACGGCGCACTACGAACTGATGATGAATCGCCTCGTTGCTCATCAAAATAACGTGGCTGACGCACGCCTCCTCATTACGAACAAGCGCACAGGCAAGGAAGTGGCCAATGTCAATCTCCCGGCTCTCTTGGCTGACGGCCGTAGGGCTTACGAGCGTTACAATTACTCAGCGCAAGAATATTTAGACCGCGAATATCAGTTTGCCCTCGACTTCTACCTCGTTGGCGATAAGTGGCAATACATCAGCGTGAGCATCGCTGCCCTCAGTTGGAGCTATCGCGTGCAAAACGTTGAACTTTAATCCTAACGGGGGGCGACGCAGTCTAACTTGGGGGCGACGCGTCCCCGCGTCGGCATTTGCTTGACAAGGCTCGATGCCTTGGCAAGCAAATACAAAATGCGTCCCCTCTCTTATCATTGTATTGCCAAGTTGGGGCATCGAGCCCCAACTTGACAATGCCGACGCGGGGACGCGTCGCCCCCAGGTGAGACTGCGTCGCAACCAGGTGAGGACGCGTCGCAACCAGGTGAGGACGCGATGTCCCTAAGTAAAACACACAAAAATAGAAAATTGAAACCACTCTACCTCATATTGTCCATTTTGCTACTCATGGTGTGTACCATGAGCTTTGGATCGTGCAGCAAAGACAATGTGGAAGAGGTGGACAATGTGGCTAAGAACGTGTGCTTTAAAGTGGAAGTGCGCACAGGTGGCTATGGGGCAGGAACTCATGCGGCTGGACCGTCTAAAGATGATGGTACGCTGGCTGACGATGAGAACGAAAAAGCGGTCTATAACGCTACGCTCTTTATCTACCAAAATGATAAAGGCATAAATGGAGCAGCCGACACGCCTATATTATATAGTGTCTACCTACCCAACTTCTCAAAGGACACAGAACACTCTTCTGCCTACGGAGGCGTGTACACTTCGTCCGTGGTTGATACGCGCTACTCCATTCCCGCAGGCGACTACCATGTGATTATCGTTTGTAACATGGGACGCCTCACGGCCAACACCTTGGGCGACGTGCAACAGATGACGACCGCCAATGCCACCTTCGGCACGCTACAACAGCCCGAAACTTGCTCAACCTTTGCCATGTCGTCCTCCAACGACAAGTCAATCCATATCGAGGGCCGCTCCAACATGGCTAACGTAAAGGACGGCGTATTGGTCGAGATGAAAGCCGACGTGCAACGCTTGGCTGCACGCATCGATTTCTCTGCAGGTAGAAATGGGGTATGGGTCAGCGAGGTGGTCAACACGGCAGCTGAAGGTGATAAGCTGCTTGAAGGCTACAAATATACCATTGGTACAGAACCGAATGCCGACTACTTCTACTTGACGGGGGTGACGCCTATCAATCTACTCAGCAGTGAGGAGTACATATTGAAGCGCGTTACCGAAGACAAAACGTTTAATACCATTCAATACTTGGGCAAGGAGTTGCTCAGCTCTGACGGCAACGCAGCGAACTATGTAGTCGACCCTTACATTCTTCAAAAAAGCCCTTCAAGGAATGCTTTAGGGCTAAGCTACACCAATAGATATGAAGAAATGAAGTCCAGCTTTGCAGCCTGCAACAGTGGGTTGAACAAGATAACGCAGATAACCAACGGCGCCACAAACTGTTACACCGATGCTACGGACGGCTTGACGTATAAGAGACTCGTCTATGCGAAAGAGAACACCATTACCATAGGTGCTAACAAAGAGGCTTACGTTACGGGCTTGCTCTTTACGGGCTATTACAAGAAGGCTAGCGAAGCTGCTGTACAGAAGACATACGAATACTTCATTCGCCATACTGACCCATACAACTCTAACTCTGATGCCTTGGCCATGAAATATGGCATCGTACGCAACCACGTTTACCAAGTACGCATCAATAGCGTAAGTTCTATGGGCTTAATCCTCATTCAAGTGCGCGACTGGATTCCTATCGTGGCACCTGATATTGACCTATGATTAATGTGCAAATGCTTTTTTAATGTGCAAATATGAGAATGTGCAAATGTGCAAATGGTCGCCTTTTATTGCTGCGATTGGCTAATGTGTAAATGATCTTTTAAAGCATTCATTCATTTGCACATTTGCACATTCTCACATTTGCACATTTCCTACGCATTTGCACATTAAAAAAACCTTCCCTTTTATGAAACTCTTATACCTTCTTATTCCCCTACTACTCTTCACCGCCTGTTCTAACGAAATAGGCGACGACATAAAGCGTGGGCGATCCACGGTGCGCATTGAGTTGCAACAAACCGACCCGACGGCTGTGGGGCAAAACAAAACGCGAGCCTCGTTCGGTGGTAGCTATCACGACGCGGGCGATGACATTCATAATGCTTACGTCGTGATGTACAACATCAAGGCGGGAAAGGTGGAACGTATCATCAACGTACCTACCGACGCTGACGAAACGGAATACAAGAGCAAGCAGGTGACGACTATCACGACAGAAAACGGCGATTACTTGTTCTATAACTTTGCCAACCGCACTGACTTCGATACTGATCCTGCCACCCCTAATGCTGCTACGCACGAGGTGACATCACTCAGCCTTGACGGCCTTACCTTTACCGTTGGCAGTCCGTTGCCCGAAGGGTTAGATCCGTCACCTGAAAAGTTAGATCCGAAAGTGACCACTTGCGACTATAACAACTACAAGATACCCAAAGAGGGCATTCCGATGAGCGATAAAAATCATTTCACCATTGACAAGGACCAAACTATTACGCTCATGCTCTATCGTATGTTGGCCAAGATGCAGTTTGCCTTTAACAATCGTTCGAAATCCACAATCTTTCGCATTCGTGGACTTAAAGTAGGCAGCATTACGGATAACAATACACAAATCTATTTGCTTCCCCCTAAGAACGAAAACAACTTGGTCAAAACTGACTTCACGGGATTGCAACACGACACCACTAACGTTGACGTATTTACAGCCACAGCCGACAAACCTCCTGTAATCATCAACTCTGGCGAATCAGACAATACTTCCTTTAATAATCTCTATATCAACGAGAGCGAGGCCAGCACCAAAGGACAGTCCTTTCCGCTCACTATTACCATGGACCGCTCTACCGACAACGGCGTCACTTGGGAGGATGACTCACGCCATGCACTCATTCAACTCACGAGCATTCCACGTAACAACGTGGCCATTGTCAACATTAACCTAACGGACTTTGTCTTAAAGCTCGAAGCCAGTGCCTACGCACCCATTGGAGGCTATCCCGCTTACGTGGTCAAACAGAATGATGACTTCTACGCTTACTTCTCAGGCAGTGGCGACTTTGAACTCCGCCCCACACTCTATGAGTATGTCAACCGCGAGCACCCTGAGCGTTACATCAACCTCAACGACAAAAGTCGTGTGAAGGATTATTCGCTCACAGTGCTCGACCCACAAGGTATCTTTAGCAGTCAGCCTGCATTTGATACCACAACGGGTGAAATCCTCGGCACCCTTGCCGAAGGCAGAACAGGCACCGCTACCGTGCGCCTCAACCTTCAACTCGTCATTGGTAGTGCTACACAGAGTTATACGCGTACGATTTATATTGTTAGAAATTAGTTTTTTAGTTGACAAGTTCTTTTTAGTTGACAAGTTAACGAGTTGACTAGTTAACGAGCAGGTTACCTTTAAAAATACCTACTCACTAACTCATCAATTGAAACTAACTTACTTGTCAACTCGTTAACTTGTTAACTCGTAAACAAAAGAAACCCCGTTAACTAAGAAGCAAAAACCTTGTAGACATGAAACGTTTGTTTACACTCCTTCTCTTGATCCTTTCATTGGGAATGCAGCCTATCATGGCAGCAGACGACCCAACATACACATATATCCAATTCTCGGGCAACGGGCGCACCGTCTTGCTCGACACCGATGGGGCACTCTCGGTAGTAAACGCTACCGAGAATGCCCCTTCTGGCTCTGGCTATCAATGGACACTTGAAGCTGCACCCACCACCACGACATCAGAAGTTGTACTCAAAAGCAAAGCGGGACACTATGTGGTGTACAACACGACGGATAAATCCTTCACGACGACTACCGATGCCACCGCAGCCACTGCCTTTACGAAAAGTACTAACACATATTACAGTGCTACGGCCAGCGACCGTTACGACCTCAGCATTAGCAGTCTAACGGGGAAAAACGCTTTGGCCGTGAAGAATGGACAACTCACCCTCGCCGTGACTAATTCACGTTACAGCACGGTGCGTTTGGCCACGACTATTAGTGGCCCGAACGTTACCCCCATGGTTAGCACTATAGGCGACACGCGCTTGCTCACTCAGCCCCACGTCATTCAATTCACAGCACAAGGAGCACAGGCGCTTTACGATAGCAATACGAAAAACAACGTAACCGTCAAGACACCTACTGATAACGACAATGCTGACGGCTACACTTGGCAATTCGAAGCCATTGCGGGCCAAACCGATGCCTATGCTTTGAAGAGCAAATTGGGTCACTATCTAAAATATACTGACAACGCGTTCAGTACTACGAGCAATGCTGACGAGGCCGTTGCCCTCTTCCCCCTTCGCAACGACTACGATCCTTACCATACACGCATTTCCCTCACCCTGGCTAACGATGCAACCAAGGCGATTGGCTATAAAGACAGCGTCCTCTATCTGAGCGATGCTGCTGCCTCGCTCTATACCGTTACGCGCATAGTAGAAAGTACAGCGCAAGTCGTTGGTACGGCATTGCCCAAGTTTTCTACCATCAACGATACCTATTATTATAAACTCCAGTTTAAGGCCAACCACGCTGGCGACGACCGCCTCACCCTCACCGCCAATGGCTATGACACACCGACAGTCAACACCGAGGCGAACCCTGCTAACATTAATCAGAACTGGATACTGAAAACCGCACTCAACCCTAAAGCCAAAGAGGGCGACTTCTACTTGCTCAACCAAATGGGCGAATACTTGTGTTACGATGGGTCGAAATTTGTCATTCGTCCACAATATGACGACCGTACCACCGTCTACCGCTTTATGCAAAACGACACGCAACCCACGTATTGGATGATTGACATGCCGCTCAACACAAGCACCAACCACACCATGGGTTTGCGCAACACGGACGTTTATAAGCTCAAAGAGTGTGAAGCCGTTTCGAACTACAACTACCTTTCGTTCAAGCCCTCTACCTATGTAAGCGAATACAATTACTTAGAGTTTACGGGTAACGGCCGCACCGCACTCTTCGAGAAGGACGGCACGCTCATAGCCGTAGCTACCACCGAGACGCAGCCCATAGGCGATGGTTACCAGTGGACGTACGAGACTGCAGAACAAAATGGCATTGTCGGAGGCATAGTTATCAAGAGCAAAGCTGGCCACTACGTTAAGTACGATACGACGACCAAGACCTTCAGCAGCGTTGCCAACAAGACCGATGCCTCTATCTTTGTACGCAACGAGAACACCTACTACACAGCCTCCGCTGGTGCTACGCGCTATAACTATACGCTCTATGGCAACACCGACACGTACAACACACTCGGTGTGAAGAATGGTCAGCTACAATTGGTACGCCCCAACTCGCGCTATGCCGTGGTGCGCCGCACCACCTCGTTGCGCGGTGCTTTGTTCTGCCCCATGGTGAGCACTGACGACAAGCCGTATTACTATCACATCGACCTCCGCACCAATGGCGACGAGCTGCTTCAAGATGCCAACGACGGTGAAGTGTTGCAAAAGACTACTGAGACCCTTCTGCCCTTGAAGGACCTGCGTTGGAGCATTTACGAAGCCAACGACTTGGGCGACGTTTACATCAAGAGTTTCAAGGGACACTATATCTACTGCGATGGCACCGACCAACGCGTCACCGCCGACCCATCTGTGCGCGATGCTAAAGGCCGCTACAAGCTCTGCGATATTGCCGACAACACAGACTCTCGCAGTGACGGTCATTGGCTTATTTACAACTACGCAAGCAATAAGACAATGAAAGCCGGTGGCGTCAATGAAAACAAAGTGGTTACAAGTAATGACTACAGCCCCGCCAACCGCGTCCGTTTTACCAACCTTGGCGACACTATCTATCGTTACCTTTTATTCCCCGCTATGGGCATGAAGCCCCTGCTTATGGGATATAACGATAAGGGACAAGTACAACTACGCGCCCATACCATTAATAGCCAAGACGACCAACCCGGCCTCTATCAATGGCGCATTGACGGACACAACATTGGCAATAAGGCGGGCTATTTCATCGCTTATAACGATAAAGACAAAACCTTCGGCGCAACGACCAACAAAGAAGAGGCTTATCAGTTTGAGTTTAGCCGCAACACTTACGAGAACAACAACCTCATGCGCGACAATCTGCTCAGCACCGATGAGCAGCATGCCCTTTGCATCGACGAAGACGGCACCCTCTCTTGGGGACAACCCAACACGCGCTACAGTGTGGCCCACCTCCGTTCCTTTCCCCTCGCCCCGAAGTTGCCCGTTAGTTCGGCTAATGGCGTGCATTACCAACTCTACTACTTACAGACGCTAAGCCAGACGCAAAGCGGCAGTCACTATAACTATACGCTCAATGCTGACAACACGCAGCTTTCGTTGCAACCTGCAGCCACCGACGACTTGCGCCAACTCTGGGTGTTTGTGAACGACGGCCTTGACACAGGCGACTACTATCTGCAGAGCGCCTATAACCGTGCTTTCTTAAAATACGATGCCAAGGCCGAGGCTGGTCAGCAATTCGCTGCTACGACCAACATTGCCGAAGCTACTCATGTGCGCTTGGTCGAGAGCAACACACAACCCAACTATTGGCAATTGCAACTCGTAGGAGCTGGCGAAGGAAGCAACATCATTACGCACAATTACACCAATACTACAGAAACCTTTGCCCTCACCACACCTAACAACGACAATAACTTTGTCAACCTCATTGCGGCTGACATTACGCCCGAATTTTACGATGAAGAAGGAGGTACTTATCGCAACCTCCAGTTGAAAGAATTAGACACGCCCTTACAGCTCGTGGCGCAAGAGGACGGCAGCGTAACGACCGAAGCCGATAGCAGCACCAATACCGACCACAATAGTTGGAAGAACGTAGGCTCTCGCGAAGACTTTGTCCTACGCAATGCCAATGGCAAATACCTCACTACCAATAGCGAAGGAGCTGTCATCCTTACCGACAAGGAGGCTGAGGCTACCCACTTCTTCCTTTGGCTCAACCACCCCACGGCCGATGGTTACATCACTTGGATGTTTGGTCAACTGCCTGCCGACGGACAAGTGCCCACCGTACCCGACCGCTGCTTGGGCTACGATGAGGCTACCAAGAGCGTGAAGTTGCTGCCTTTCAGCACTTATATCACCGACAAGAAGCATACGCTCTGCTTTACTTTCTCTGCCCCAACGAGTCCGGCCTTAACTACCGATGGATTGACGGGCAAGAACTTCTACTACTTTGTTCACTTCGACAAGTTGGGCAACCAGTACATGAGCGACGGCGACGGCACCAGTGTCGATGCTATTGTAGAAGGCAAACGCAACGTCAACGACCAAATGTGGGCCTTCGTGGGCCCGAGCAAGGAGGACTTCGTGGTGATGAGTAAAGATAAGTATTACCTCTACTTCAATCCGACGAAACTTACCTTCGACGTGACGCACGACCTTTCACTGGCGACTCACTTCAGTGCCACTTATCGTGCCAACGTTGATCGTTATACCTTCACGCTCGTTGGCGGAATAGGCACAGAGCGCTACACCGGTTGGCTACTCGCCAAGAGCGGCTACTCCTCCAAACTTACACTCAACACCGAGGCGAACATGAAGAATAATGCGGCCCTCTACTACTTGCGCTTTGAAGATATTGCCCAACCGGAGGACTACTCTGACTACGAGATCCGTCCCAAGCGCTCTTGGTTTGTCAAGTTGGCACACGAGGCACAGACGTCCCCCATGACAGGTTTCATTCAGCGCGATGAAGAGGGCTGGACGATCAATCCCTACACCAAGCGCCCGATGCAAAAGACGAGTACGTACACCATTACGCACTACCTCAAGTGTCAATCTACACACGACCTTTACGTACCGACGTGTATGGTTGGTTCGGCCTCAACGCGTTCACGTGCCTACCAGCGTTGGTATAATTATAAGACGGACGAGGCCGTTAACGACTCCGTACTCTACCTTGGCATCAATAGTAGCCGTAAGTATAGCAACGGACTCGTTGTGGGCGATCGCCTCAACTTCAATGGAGGCTACGGCAGTTTCGTTGACCACAACGTGACGTTCCAAATGCCTGAGAACGTGCCCGATGATTGGGAATACATCTTGGGAGCTGACCTAACGACCTATACCGACTTTGTCGACTACTTTGGCGACAATGGCAATCCACTCTATACGGGCGAGGTGACCAACGACATAGTCGTGCCTACCGACCAAGACTTAATCGAACCGACCGTGACGGGCCGCAACATATTTGTCATTCGTAATGCACGCGCCATTGCCAACCAACTACTCAACTATCGCAAGGGGAGCAAACATTGGTTGGAAGAGAAGACTATTACGTTTCCACGCAAGAAGGTGACGCTCAACCTCTCTACCGTCAACCTCGATATGCAAAAGTCCGACTACTGGTTCTACAAGGCGGCTACAGCAGCTGAGGAAAACCTTCAAAATGCGGTGAGCTATGGCGGAAGGATGGAAATTGAAATAGACGACCAAGGCACGGGTATCACGAGTATGGGCTTCCAGGCCAATGGTTTGTCATCAGCTTCTGAGCGTGCCATTGGTTTCAAATACCCTGGCGACCCCGATGGCTTTGGCACAGGGGAAGCCAATGCTGACCAATGCACGCTCAAGGTATATGGCTGTACCAGCGACGGCATACGTTACCAGATAGCGAAGTTTACCCTCAAATTTGAGGACGATTTCGAACCCATTCTCTACACCGAGGTGATTGGTAAGAATGCTGACGGTTCGTTTAAGTCCGACCGTTCCCCCGAAGCACTACAAGCCTTGACGGGAGATCCCGTGGCCACCATTACTTTCGACCCCGACCTGTACGACACCTTCCTCACGCCACCTGTGGGCACCAACACGTCCCTTTCTGACTGGGGGCAAGGTGACGGAGCAAATACTACTTATGGCCGCTGCTACCGCTATCCATTCAACTACGACAACACTTCATACTGCTTTGCCCCAGTGAATAACATCTCCGACCAATGTACGTGGGGTAACTACACAATTTCGAAGGAATTCAACAGTTACGATAACCGTGGTCACTTCTATCCTATTAAGAAGTTCTACAAAGACTTCTATATCCAAGGTGCCTACGATGACACTAACGCAGCCTTTCTCTACATCGATGCTTCCGACCTTCCTGGTCAGGTAGCTTCAATCGACTTTTCAGGTCAGGCCTGTACGGGTTCGCGCCTTTACGTATCGGCTTGGATGAGTAGTCCCGACCGCAACCAGGAGTCGCCCGCCAACGTAGTGTTCCGCGTAGAAGGCATTACCGAGAGTGGCGATGTCAACACGCTCTATAGTTACTGCCCCGGTGCTATCTTAGGTCAAGCACGTGATCGCACAGGCAAAACGATTAATAACAACATCGATAACAAAGGCATCGGTCTGTGGCAACAAGTGTTCTTCAGCTTTATCAACAAGAGTACTATCCCCTACACACGATATCGCTTGACGATTGACAATGCTTGTACCAACACGCGCGGTGGCGACATCTTGATTGACGATATTGAAGTATTCTCACTCAAGCCTTCTGTGCAGTTAGAGCGCAGCACGCCTGTTTGTAGTCAACAGATTACATTGGCTAAGATGACGGCCGACTTTGATGTGATTTTGCAACAATTAGACTTGACCGAGAATGAGGACTTGGCCGACGGCAACCCCAATATGTGGTACTGCCTACTCGACAAGGCCCTCTACGACAAGGAGTTGACGGCTAAAGCTATCGACCCCTCTAACTACACTCCTTCTACCACCGACGTAAGGCGCGCCTTTACAACGGCCTTAGTGGGCGACCCTGCAGTGACAACAGGTCCGGAACGTGCTTTCCGCTACATTGAGTTCACCACCCACTTTAATAACGATGCCTTACTGCCGCCCTACGACTATGCCAAGGCACTGCATGGCATGAATGCGCAACGCTTTAAGGAAACCTCTGGTGCGGGTGATCGCCACTTTATCATTAGCGATAAGTTTAAGGGGGCAAATCTTCAGCCGAGACACGAATATTACATTCTGTTTAAGCCGCGCTTCTCGTCCGACCCTATTACGATTAACAATGCAGTCAATGCCTTCGAACTGGGTACGGACTGCTGCATTATGAGCACTTTCCGTACGGGGTCTGCCATTACCGTAGTGGAAGACGGTGATGACGATACGGCTATCGACAATGAAGTACAAACTTGTGCGGGCAAGAGTGTGGCACTCAGCGTGAAGCAAAATGGCACGGCCGACAACGGCACAGAGCCTGAACGTTTGACACAATACGACTGGTGGCGCGATTACGTGGCTGGAGCTTTCACACAGATATATGTCAATACGGCCAACCGTACGTGGCGATCTATCGACAAGCACGAAGCCCCCATATCGACCGAAATCACGCTGCGCGAAGCGTTGATGACGTTCCGCCACTTCTACCCTACGGCTACGACTGTAGCGGCAGCGAAACCTCAAAGTGACGGTGCGTTCGTCTTGACGCAACCGATCATTGACGTGCTCCTGCAACTCACACAAAACACATCAAACAGTGTGGCACCTTTGCTCTTGCTCAACAATACGTGCAACGTATTCCTACCTATGGCTACGACTCAGGGAAAGATAGAGTACGTTACAGTCATTCCTATTGACCATACCAATGCCGACGGCAACGTGCAGTACTGCTACGACCCTGAACGAATTAGTATCTTGGTCAGTGGCAAAGCACCACAGCTCTTTGACGGACTGAATGGGGCGACTGACACTTACCCCAAACACTTAACGAACGTGCCTATACGCACTAGCCTGGCAGCCGTAAGCGAGGTGACAGAACAGATTGCCAAGACCGCTCCCAGCAACGTGCTACGACTACCATTACGCAGTATGGTTACGGTCACTAATAAGGCCGTAGGTATGCAACACATTCTCCCCACAGATGGTGGCTTGGGAGATGTTTATATCACCGCTACCAACGACCCTAATATGGAGGTGTACAAGACCTTTGCTGGCAAGGTGGAAGGATTCCGCACCGTGGGAAAAGTGAAGGAGTTTGAAGCCATCACGGCCAACCCAACGGAGGCGCATGCCGACATTTACTTCCTCAACGACTTCAATCCGCGCGAGGGTTATACTTATACGCTGCGCATTGACTTCCGCGAACGCTTTGCCGCTGACGATGCTACAGTGTCAACGGCTTGCGACGGTACACTCTTGTTCGACCTCATCATCGTACCGCAGTATGAAGTATGGACTGGTGCTGCAGGTAATACGGACTGGACGAACGATGCCAACTGGGCACGTGCCGATCGCACGGAACTGCTTCGCGATGCGGCCGATGCCCCCGACTACGTGACAAATGCGAAGAATGGTACGGCACAAGGCTTTGCCCCAATGTCGCACACCAACGTGATCGTTACGCCACAGGCGGTTGGTCCCTTGCTCTACGCTACGGATTACAGCAGCGCGGAGGGCGATAGTTTTGTTCACTTCATCGAACACGAAGACGATCAGCGCACTGCTACGCCCGACATTGAGTACCACCTCTTGACGCAAAAGCAAGCTACGGAGGGCGGCTTCAACCCTTGCAGTCGCTACAAAACCTATCAGGCTAACAAGCTTGTGTTGCAATCGGGCAGCGAACTCCTCCACCCCGAACGCTTGACTTACAGCCGTGCTTGGGTGGAATACGCGCTCACTCCTGGCCGTTGGTACACCTTAGGTTCGCCCTTGCAGCATACCTACGCAGGCGATTGGTACGCGCCCACTGACAATGCGCAGCAACTCACGCCTTACTTCGACGACGTAACGTTCAACACGACTGACTACAACCGCTTTGCGCCAGCCGTCTACCAACGCAGTTGGGACAAGGCCAACTCCTTGCTCTACTACCTCACACCTTACTCGGCCGACGCACCGCAACAGGCTACCGTTCAAAACAAGGACGTTTACCAAGCCATCGCATGGAGCAAAACCTTTAACGATGTGCAAACGCCTTATGGCGTAGGTGGTTTCTCGGTGAAGGTGAATGCAAAGGGTGCTTCAAGTACTTATACGCAGTCGCTCTTCCGCCTGCCGAAGGAGGACACCAAATTTGGTTACTACACTACGACGCAAGCTACTGATGGTAAGGAGTATACTGTCGACCGCACGAAGAGTCATCGCCTTATCGCTGACCAGCTGAACGAGGCGAGTCACACGATTACGCAGACGCTCACGAATCAGAACACGGCTAACGCTTACTTCTTAGTGAGCAACCCATTTACATGCGGACTTGATATGAACCAGTTCTTCGTTACGAATGACCTTGTGCTCGACGGTAGGAAGTATTGGCTGCTCACGGCTGACGGACAGTTGGGCGTGATGCAGAATGCTGAGGATAAGCAGTGGATAACTGTCAATGATGCCACGACCACAACGGCTCAAGGCGTCCTCACTCCAGGTCAAGGTTTCTTTGTGAAAGCTGCTCAACCCACGGGTAGTCTCTCGCTCCGCTTTACGGCAGACATGATGACGAGTGCCAAGGCCGTAGGTAGCACCCTACGCGCTCCGGCTCGCCGCCAACCGTTAGCTGGTTCGCTACGCACCTTGCGCATTCGTGCCGCTCGAGGTGGACTGCGAAGTGAAGCTATTGTTGTGAAAGACACCGAGGCCAACAACGACTACCAACCGTCTGAAGACCTCGAAGCGCTCGTTGACAATGCTTTGGCCGATGTGCCGACGGTTTATACCTTGGCGGGCACACAGGCCAGCACAATCAACCGTCGCCACACGATGTTCCGCGTTCCCTTAGGCATTCTGAGCAACAGTGATGCACCGACGCGCCTCACCTTCATGGGGCTGAATGAGTTCAACGAAACGCTCTCGCTACTCGACGAACAAACGGGACTCGTCACACCGCTCACGCTCAATACGGGAGCAAAGACGGATAGCGTATCGTTGGAGGTGTCAGGCAATGCAGTAGGTCGTTACTACATCTTGTCTTCGGCCGAACCTACGCCTGACGATTTGGCTTCGCTGACGCGTCCGCTAATTCAAGTTGACAATCAGCGCCTCGTCATCACCTCCTCACCCGCTCACCCTTTGACGCACGTCGAAGTGGTCGATGCCGCTGGCCGTGTGCTTTACCAGATGAAGCCTTTCACCTCTTCGCTCCGTCTCAAACTGCCACAAGGCATCTACGTAGTCGAAGCGCGCACCGACGAGGGCAAAACGGTGAACAAGGTGACGATGCCGTAACTGGTTAATGTGCAAATGTGAGAATGTGCAAATGTGCAAATGGTTGCCTTTATTTACTGAGTTAAAGATTGAAGACTAAGTAAGTGTTCATAAAGACTCAGTAAGTAAAGGTGACCATTTGCACATTTGCACATTCTCACATTTGCACATTAACAAAGCATTTGCACATTCTCACATTTGCACATTAACTCAGCATTTGCACATTAACAAAGCATTTGCACATTAAATAAATATCGTACATTTGCAGCAAAACAATCTCATTATGAAGCATCAAGCTATAAAAGAACTGCCTTATGGTGTGTCGAACTTCGTCACAATCGTTGAGGAGAACATATATTACGTGGATAAGACCATGTACATTCCCATGCTCGAGAACGAGGCACGCAATCTTTTCTTCATACGTCCACGACGCTTTGGCAAGAGCCTCTTCTTAGGCATGCTTCACGCCTACTACGACTGCCGCACAAAGGATAAGTTTGAGCAGTGGTTTGGTAAGCTGTGGATTGGCCAACACCCCACGCCTAATCAAGGACGATATCAAGTACTGCACCTTGACTTCTCACAAGTGGGAGGAAGAATTGAAAAGCTGGAAGAGAACTTCGATAGTTATTGTCGTGTTGTATTTGACAGTTTCGTCGACATTTATGAAGACTATTACACCGACGACTTTGTCAAAAAAGTAAGAAGTGCAGCAACAGCGGTCGACAAACTTACCCTCATCAACGATGAATCGAAAAAGTACGAGTACCCTCTCTACCTCATCATCGATGAGTACGACAACTTTACCAACACCGTGCTCAACGAGCAGGGTGAGGACGTATATTGGAGCATTACCCATGCCGAAGGCTTTTATCGCGACATTTTTAAGAAGTTCAAGGGGTCATTTGACCGTATCTTCATCACAGGTGTAAGTCCTGTTACGCTCGACGACGTGACCAGCGGCTTCAACATTGGTTGGCACATCTCTACGAAACCTGAGTTTAACCAAATGCTTGGTTTCTCTACCGAGGACGTGCATGATCTCTTCAGTTATTACAAAGCGTCGGGTACCATTCGCCCAGACTGCAACATTGAGGCTGTGATTGACGAGATGAAGCCTTGGTACGACAATTACTGCTTCTCAGAAGATGCACTCCACACGCAAAGCCGCGTGTTCAACTGCGATATGGTCCTCTACTACCTACGCAACTATATCAGCCGTGGCGAAGGGCCAAAGGAGATGATCGACCCGAACACCAAGACGGACTATAACAAGATGAAGCGCCTCATACAACTTGATAAGTTGGATGGTGATCGCAAAGGCGTCATTCGCACCATTGCCGAAACGGGAGAGATTACTTGCAACCTCTACGAGACTTTCCCCGCACACCAAATCACCAACCCTGACATTTTTCCAAGTCTCTTGTTCTACTACGGCATGCTCACCATTAAAGATACGTTGGGCAGTTTGCTGGTGCTCAGCATCCCCAATAACAACGTGCGCAAGCAGTACTATGGTTTTCTGTTAGAGGAATACCAAGAGGTCAACCACATCAATCTCAACGAGATCTCTGTACTCTTCACTTACATGGCACTCCAAGGCAAGTGGCAAGATGCACTCAACTACATGGCTGAAGCCTATGCCAAAGTATCGTCTGTGCGCGACGGCATTGAGGCGGAACGCAACCTACAAGGCTTCTTTATGGCTTACCTCAATCTCAACGCTTATTATTACACCGCGCCTGAGTTGGAGCTGAATCACGGATTCTGCGACTTCTTCCTCCTACCCGACTTGACGCACTACGCTACAAAGCATAGCTACATTCTCGAACTCAAACTATTGCACAAAGGCGACACCGAAGCCACCGCACAAAAGCAATGGGACGAGGCCGTCACGCAAATCAACGCTTACGCCCAAGCACCTCGCGTCGAGGCCTTGCGCCAAGGCACACAGCTGCACAAAATCATCATGCAGTTTGACCGACACCAACTGCACAGAATGGAAGAAGTGCATAGTTAATGTGCAAATGTGAGAATAACGTAATGTTTTTTATAACTACGCGTACAAAGGCGACCATTTGCACATTCTCACATTTGCACATTAGCATATTAGCTCATTCCCAAAACTTTTGCATAACTTTGCACACTCGCTTTTTATAAATGACAACCGAATATTGATAACAATATATGGATATTGACTTTGTAATAACATGGGTCGACATGAACGACCCTACGTGGCAAGCCAAATTTTCAAAATATTCAGGCAACAAAAATAACACAAAGAATGGGGTCTGTGATGCTCGCTTCCGCGACTACGGCTTCTTAAAATATTGGTTTCGAGGGGTAGAACAATTCGCCCCCTGGGTGCGCAAAATACATTTTATAACCGACGGGCAAAAGCCTGAGTGGTTAGATGAGTCGAACCCTAAAATTCACCTTGTTAACCACAAAGACATTATTCCAGAAGAGTTTCTACCCGTTTACAACTCTGCCGTAATTGAACGTTACATTCATCGAATAGCGGGATTGGCCGACCATTTTGTTTACTTCAACGACGACTTCTATATTATCAACCACGTCAGTCCCGAACGTTTCTTCCAGAACGGACTGCCGTGCGACATCGCCGTCTTCTCCTACAACCCTTCATGGTCGCAATGGTACAAACGCATTAAGAACAATATTCGGCTCATCAATCGCCACTTCGACAAGAAAAAGGTGCTATCACAACACCACGACAAGTGGTATGACAAGAGCTACGGTATGAAGGCGCGTTGGAACTATCTACTCCACTTCTACAGTAAGTTCATCACACTGCGCGTGCCTCACAATGCACAGCCTTACCTCAAGAGCACATTCGATGACGTATGGAAAGCCGCTGGTGAGGAATTGACCGAAACGTCACACAACCGTTTCCGTTCGTTAACGGACTTTACGCCCGAACTATTCCGCACGTGGCAAATCTGTCAGGGCAACTTCACACCTTATAATACGTATCGCGACACGAAGATGTTTCCCCTCATGATACGCTCTAAACAAGCTATCAAAGCCATTTACGAACAGAAGTACACACTCATCTGCTTGAACGACAACGTCCACATTCATCACTATGATCAAGTGATGCAACAACTCGACGAAGCTTTCAGACATATACTGCCCGAACAATCGTCGTTCGAGAAGGGATAGACTGGAATTTAGGAGGTTAGTTTGAGGGGGTAGAAGGTTAAGGGTGGTTCTAAAAATTCTGTTTTTAGAGTTCTGCTATTCTGAAATGTGATTTGTGCGCTCTCGAAAGTGTCTTTTTGAAAGTTTGTTCGGTCACATAGCCCGCTATGCTCCCTCACAAACTTTCAAAAATACACTTCCGATAGCGCACAAATCCCTATTTCAGAATTATTAGAACCACCCTTAAAAAGTTAGTTTAAAAGATGAGTTTCCAAAACTAACTTTTTAACCTTCTAACCCAATAACCCACTAACCTTTTAACCCACTAACCTTTTAACCACCTAACCCCAAAAACTCTCCCCCCTTGAACAAAGTAGCAGCTGAAATCATTGCAGGACTCATACCTCACAAAATGACACGCAATCGCTGGCGAGGCATCTTAAGGTTTGGACTGATAAATGCTCTCAAACTCAAGCACGAATTGAAGCACAACACGCAGTCGCCTGAGGTACACCTTGCCGTATGTGCCATTGCCAAGAACGAAGGACCTTACTTTACTGAATGGATAGAGTGGCACCGCCGGCAAGGGGTAGAACGCTTCTACATCTACGACAATGAGAGTACCGACGGCACACAAGCATTACTAAAGCCTTACATAGAGCAGGGCATCGTCGTCTACCAACCTTGGCCTGGCTACCGCCGACAGTTGGCCGCCTACGACCATTGCTTGGCACACCACCGCTACGAAGCCCGCTGGATAGCCTTTATCGATCTGGACGAGTTTATCGTACCCGTCAAAGACGCTTCGATACCTGCTTTCCTCAACCGCTTTGAACAGTTTGCAGCTGTCGAAGTCAATTGGCTCATTTATGGCAGCAACGGCCACCGCACACACACCGAAGGGGGCGTAATGCAACGCTTCACGCGTCACTCACTCCCTGAGCACCCCTTAAATCGCCACGTGAAGAGCATCGTCAATCCTCGCCGCGTATATGGCATGATAGGTTGTCACGAAGCCGCAAAGATTGACGGTTACGCAGCCGACTCTCATGGCCAACGCATTACACGTAATTTTCGCCAACGCGAGCCACAACAGGACATTATACGCATCAATCATTATGCCGTAAGGTCGTACGAAGAGTTCTGTGAGAAGCAAACACGCGGCCGCGCCAGTGGCACACAACGTGAAGTGAAAGACGACTACTTCACGCAGTATGACTTAAACGACGTAAGCGAGTAAAAGACTCATATCATTATGACAGATAACAAAACACAGGTGGTCGTATCGATGACATCATTCCCTGCTGCCATCGGTTATGCCGAACAGGCTGTACAATACTTATTAAATGGTTCTGTACTGCCCGACAAGTTGGTGCTTTACCTTACGCTTTCACAGTTCGAAGGACAAGAGCAACTACTCGACGGTGTAAGGCAGTTAGCAAACAAATCGCCCATTTTCGAGGTACGTGACTACCCCACCGACATTCGTTCGTATCGCAAACTCGTACCCGCTCTCCACGACTTTCCCGAAGCGATCATCGTGACCGTCGACGACGACATCGCTTACCACCGCCACCTCCTACGCGACCTCCTGCGTCTTCACGCACAATATCCTGATGCCGTACTCGCTCATCGCGCTAAACGCATTAAACTCGGAGCGCCGTACCGACAATGGAAGAAATACCGTTGGTACGACTTTGTGTTCAAACGCATTCACCGTGGTTTTCTTAATTTACAAACGGGCGTGGCAGGTGTGCTATATCCGCCCCACGCTCTAAAAGCCGATATGCTCGATGTCGAACTCTTTACGCGTCTGGCTCCTACAGTCGACGACATTTGGTTTTGGGCAGCCTGCGTAGCACAAGGCACACCCGTCATTCCCGTTCCGTTTGGACGCAATAAGCCGCGTGGCTTAGGAAAGCCCAAAGAGCTTTCGCTCAAAACGAGGAACTTTAAAGGCCAAACAGACCGCAACCTCGCAGCACTCAACACTATTTTAGAACATTTTCCCGAAATTAGAAAGAAGGTAGAGGAAGATTAATATTATACGAGTAACCCATAAACTTATTAAACCAATAAACTTATTAAACCCATAAACTGCAGTTTAACTGCCTAATTGGGGGGACGCGTCCTAACCTGGGGGCGACGCGTCCCCGCGTCGGCATTGCCAACTTGGGGATCGATGCCCCAAGCTGGCAATACTTAAATTAGTGATATTCATGTATTTGTTAGTCAAGGCATCGAGCCTTGACTAACAAATGCCGACGCGGGGACGCGTCGCCCCCAGGTGAGGACCCGCCCCCTCAATTAGGCAGACAAATTGCAGTTTATATTCATTTAATTCATTATAGAGGTAAATAAATGCTTACATTTGCATTTCGAACATAAACCACAATACGATATGAAACGTTTTTTACTTTTAGTGGCCAGTTTGTTTATGGGCGGCATGGGGTATACCATCTCACAACTCATGGCACAAACGACACAACAACTTACGCTTGAAGACATTGCGGGCGGGAAATATAACCCACAGTACGTTTATGGTGTCAATCCAATGAAAGACGGCGAGAGTTATACGCAACTCTCAAACGATAGCAAATGCATCGTACGTCGCTCGTTTAAAACGGGCAAGGAGTTGGAGGTAATATTTAATGCCGATGAGGCACGCGGTCCCATTAAACTCAGCGCCATTGATGGCTACATCATGTCGCCCGATGAGCGTCGCATATTGCTCCGCACGCAGACGAAGCCCATTTATCGCCGTTCGTACACAGCCGTATATTATATATATGATGTGCAGAACAAGAAGTTTGAAGCACTATCAGAAGGTGGGCCTCAGCAGATGCCTGTATTCTCACCCGACGGCAACATGATAGCCTTTGTGCGTGACAACAATCTGTTCCTTGTCAAATTGCTCTTTGGCAATGCAGAAAGCCAAGTAACCAAAGACGGTAAGTTTAACGAAGTTATCAATGGTCTGCCCGACTGGGTGAACGAAGAAGAGTTTACTACCAACCGCTCGTTCGACTTCTCATCAGACAGTCAGATGTTAGCTTGGATTCGTTACGACGAGAGCAAGGTGCCTATTTATAGCATTCAAGAGTTTAAAGGCGCTTACCCTACTCGCCAAGAATACGACGAATATCCTGGAGCTTATAATTACAAATACCCCGTAGCCGGTGCTAAGAATAGTGACGTAAGTGTGCTTACCTTTGACATTAAGAACCGCGTTACGCGCACACTCAAGTTGCCTCTCGATAGCGACGGCTACGTGCCACGCATTCACTTCACGTCCGACCCAACGAAGTTGGCCGTTGTTACGCTCAATCGCCACCAAGACCGCATGGACATCTACATGGCCAACCCTCGCAGCACGGAGTGTAAACTTGCTGTGCGAGAGAAGGTAAACAAATACGTGCCTGAGTCAGCTTATGGTAGCCTCAAATTTTATGGCGACCACTTTGCCTTCATCAGCGACCGCTCTGGCTACAAACACCTTTATTGGTACAACTTAAATGGTAAGTTGGAGCGTCAAGTGACAAAAGGTAACTATGACGTGTCCGACTTTTACGGCTACGACGTAAAGACGGGACGCTTCTTCTACGCCTCACATGAGGAGAGTCCACTTCGCACAGCTGTTTACTACACCGACAAGAGCGGCAAAGAGCACAAACTCTCAACAGAAGTGGGCACAAACGCTGCCACGTTTAGCACTTCGATGAAGTACTTTATGAACATTTATTCATCGGCCACGCAACCTCCTGTGACGACACTGCGCGATGCCGCATCGGGAAAGGCGCTTTCGACTATGGTCGACAACAAGGAGTTAAAGGAGAACCTCACTCCCCTACTCGGCCAAAAGGAGTTCTTTACATTTAAAACTTCTGAGGGCGTTGAACTAAACGGCTGGATGATTAAGCCGCGCGACTTTGACGCGTCAAAAAAGTACCCAGTCATTATGTATCAATACTCAGGTCCAGGCTCGCAAGAGGTGCGCGACGCTTGGAGCATGGGCTTCTATCCTGGCGGACAGTTTGAAAGCTACATGGCGCAACAGGGCTTTATCTTTGCTTGCGTCGATGGTCGCGGCACAGGGGCTCGCGGTGCAGAATTTGAGAAGTGTACTTACCTCAACTTAGGCGATAAGGAGTCGAAAGACCAAGTTGAGACGGCACTTTATTTGGGTTCTCTGCCTTACGTTGATAAAAATCGCATTGCCATTTGGGGTTGGAGCTTTGGTGGCTTTAATACGCTGATGTCGATGAGCGAGGGACGCCCTGTGTTCCGTGCTGGCGTAGCCGTTGCGGCTCCAAGTAATTGGAAGTATTACGACACGGTATATACCGAACGCTATATGCGTACACCGAAAGAGAACGCTGACGGTTATAACATCAACCCCATTCAACGTGCGCAGAACCTTCACGGTGACTTGCTCCTTATTCACGGAACAGCCGATGATAACGTTCACTTCCGTAACTTTACCGAGGTAAGTGAGGCTTATGTACAACAGGGCAAAATGTTCCGCCAACAGGTGTACACCAATCGCAATCATAGCATCTTTGGCGGCAACACGCGCTTGCACTTGTTCAAGACGATTAGCGACTTCTTCATTGAGAAGTTGAAGTAATCTTATACTCAAATTGCAGTTTAAAATAAAAACGCGAAGCACGTAACATTATAGTTATGTGCTTCGCGTTTTTATTTTATTAACTCAAGTTTCGGATTCAGCCCGCCCTTGCTGAATCCGAAACTTCAGTTATTAATCTTCTAAAATTACAACTGTCATATTATATATTGAACTGCTTACCTTGTCGACCGTCGTCGTAGCCTTTGGCATAGCCTTCGCGATAGCCTTTGACGTATTGCTGCTTTTCGTTAGGCGATGAGAAGGAGTTGGTGTCATCGTAAGTAGCTCGTTCGGTATGGGCTGCGCCGTCGTCACAGCCTGCGGCATAGCCGTCGTCATAGCCTGCTTCGTAAGGATTGCGCTTGTCTTTGCCCAAAAGGGTGTCGGGCAGTTGTGAAGTAATGACGGTGTCGGGTGTTGAAGGCAATACGTCGGGATCGACACTGGTGTCAGGCACAGCCACTTGAGATTGTGAGCTATCGGACGAACCTGGAGCAGTAAGCTGGCGCTGTTCGCCCGACGATTGTTTCATATAAATGATGCCTATGACAATCAAGATGCAAAAGAGGACGATTGATATAATCTTCCAACGATTTTGTGATTGCGGTAACTTATTGTAGTTCATAGAGTGTTTATATAGAGAGATGTAAGAGTGTGTTCTTTAGAATATAACCTTTTATCGTCTTATCGTCCCATCAGCGGACGTTTGCGACTGGCATCCATACGCAGAAAGATGAAGAGCATCAGCGTGAAGCCCCATAACGACGAGCCGCCATAGCTAAAGAATGGCAGCGGAATGCCAATTACGGGAGTTACGCCCATTACCATACCGACGTTGATAAAAACGTGGAAGAGCAATATACTGGTGACGGAGTAACCATACACACGGGCAAAGGTGCTAACCTGTCGCTCACTAAGGTATATTAAACGCAATATCATACATAGGAAGAGTAACAACACGCCTGCCGAACCAAGGAAGCCTTGCTCCTCGCCCACAGTGCAGAAGATAAAGTCGGTATCTTGTTCAGGGACGTACTTTAACTTCGTCTGCGTGCCGTTCATAAAACCTTTGCCTTCAAGTCCACCCGAACCGATAGCGATCTTGCTTTGGTTGACGTTATAACCTGCATCGCGATTGTCCTCATTCATGCCCAAAAGCACTTGTATACGCACACGCTGGTGAGGTTCGAGCACTTTGTTGAGCGCGAAGTCTGCGGTGTAGAGGAAAGCGGTGCTGCCTAAGGTGAATACGGCAATGAGTAGACAGGTGTTGACACGCTGACCTAATGACTGCCAAGCCAGATAACCTGCCATAAAGATGCACAAGGCTAAGAGGACCCATGATATATCGAAGGGGATAATAAGCTCTGACACGATGAGTGACAACGCTATTGCAACAATGCCTATAAGCAGAAATTGTCGTGCTGCCTTGTTGTGCTTATCATAAACGCGCAACATGCCCATGGTGAATATCCAAATGAGTGTGAGCACTACAAACTCACCTACTGAAGCATAGGTGCCTGGTAACTCTACTGTGCCAAAACGTATGCCGACTACAAAATAGATAACGGCTGCTACGGCTATAAACAATATGCAACCTGGCATTCCCTCACGATAGAACATCAAGAAAAAGGCCATATAGACAAGAGCCGAACCCGTTTCGCGTTGCAAGATAATCAACACAACAGGCAATAACACTAAGGCTGCGGCTTTAAAGAAGTTGTGCATCTTGTCGAGGGTGAAGCCGTATTGGTCGATCAACTTTGCCACTGCCAATGCGGTGGCGCATTTGGCAAACTCGGCTGGCTGTACGTTGCAAAAGCCTAAACTCACCCACGAGCGCGAGCCTTTAATGTCTTTAGCTACGAAGGGGGTGACGAGCAATACGAACATCATGGCCCAATAAAAGAAGCCTGCCAAGGTGTCGTAATAGCGGTCGGACGTCATCATTATAACGAAGGCTAAGCCAAAGGCACAGCTTATCCAAACGATTTGTTTGCCCGTGCGCACTCCCCATTCAAAGAAGTTGGTATCGCCCAACTCATGGGTGGCGCCGCATATACTGAACCACCCACACACCAAGAGGGTGATGTAGAGTACGAGCACCACCCAATCGATATTAAAAAGCGGATATTGTTTGTTTTCGTTTAACATGTGGTAAATGTGCAAATATGCAAATGTGAGAATGTGCAAATGCTTGGTGAATGTGCAAATGTGCTAATGTGCTAATACGCTAATGTGCTAATATGCTAATATGCTAATGTGCTAATGTGCTAATACGTTGATATGTGAATGTATTAGTAAGAGAAAATATGCAGCAAACAAAGGCGACCATTTGCACATTTGCACATTCTCACATTTGCACATTTCATTAATTCTTAGTCTCCATACTTAATGTGCATGTTTTGAAAATGTTGTGCTTTCTTTTCTGACGAAGCTGAAAGTTTGCCATTGAGGTATTGTTCCATGATAAGAGCACCAATGGGCACACCATAAACATTACCGAAACCACCATTCTCAACATATACTGATACGGCGATACGTGGTTGCTGCATCGGAGCAAAGCCCATAAAAACTGAGTGGTCGTGACCACGGTTTTGTGCCGTACCCGTCTTGCCACATACCTCATAGCCAGGCAAATTGGCAGCACGACAGGTACCGTCGAGTACGGCCTTACGCATACCTGCTACACAGTATTCATACCAACGTCGATCAACCCCCGTGTAGTGCTTCTCGCGATAGATGGGGTCGATGCTACCATTCTGAATGTTGTGAACAACGTGAGGCGTGTAGAAGTAACCCCGATTGGCCACAGTGGCTGCTAAGTTGCAGATTTGAAGCGGAGTGGCCGTTACCTCACCTTGGCCAATGGCAATTGAAATGACGGTAAGTCCGTTCCACGAACCTTTATAGGCTTTGTCGTAGTACTTTGCATTGGGTATCATGCCACGCTTTTCACCAGGAAGGTCGATGCCTAACTTGTAGCCATACCCCATGCGCACCATATAGTCTTTCCATACGGTCATGGCTTTCTGTACAGAGCCGTACTTACGCTTATTACTGAGCAAGCGGAAGAGGTTCCAACAGAAGTAAGAGTTGCACGAAGTTCCAATAGCGGGTACAAGGTTAATGGGCGACGCATGACCATGGCAGCCTACGTGTAGACCTTTATAATTGAAACCATGATGACAGGGGAAGGCTATGTGCGTATCAATCGACCCTTCTTGTAATCCCGTCAAGGCTTGGGTAATCTTAAATGTTGAACCGGGCGGATACGTACCCATTATGGCGCGATTGAGCAAGGGACGCTTGGGGTCCTTCTCAAGTATCATGTGATTCTTACCACGATCGCGTCCTACCATGGTGCGAGGGTCGTAGGTGGGAGCCGATGCCATACAAAGCACTTCACCCGTTGAAGGCTCAATGGCTACAATGGCTCCTTTCTTGCCTTCCAACAATCGCTCGGCAAGGGTTTGAAGGTCCTTGTCAATACCAAGGGTTACGTTCTTGCCTGGCTGAGCTACTTTATCGTACTTACCATTTTGATAATGTCCTTGTGTGCGGCCATGTACGTCGCGCAGCATGATGCGCATGCCCTTTTCGCCACGCAACTGATTTTCGTAAGCGCGCTCAACACCCAACTTGCCGATATAATCGCCAGAAGCATAATACTTTGTTGAGTCATCGGTGAGCTCGCGCTCGCTAATCTCACCCACATCGCCTAAGAGGTGGGCACCGATACCACTGGTGTACTGACGCGTAGAACGCTTCTCGACGCTGAATCCTTTGAAGCGGAATAGCTTCTCACGAAAGAGCGAAAACTCTTGGGCGGGAATCTGCGCCATAAAGAGTTGAGGGGTGTAGCGCGAATAGCCTGGATTCTTCTTGGAATCCTTTATATCGGCCATGCGCTTGATATACTCATCGCGCGTGATACCTATGGTCTGGCAAAAGTCGAGCGTGTCTACCCCACGTTGGTCGTTCATTACCACCATGATGTTGTAAGACGGCTCATTGTAAACCAAAATACGACCCTTGCGATCGAGTATCAATCCGCGCGAGGGGTATTGTATGTCCTTACGAAAGGCATTTGAATCGGCATTCTTCTTATAGTCATCACTCCATAGTTGCAGGGTGAAGAGCCGAAGCATATATACTAATACAATACCGATAGCAACGCCCCCAATGACAAACTTTCGTATTTCAAAATTATTGGAGGTTGACATTGTGTTATTTATGAGATTCTATGGGGGAAGAGTTGACAAGTTGACAAGTTAACGAGTTGACGAGTCGACAAGTTGACGAGTCGACAAGTAAGTTACCCCATCTATAAAGACAAACTTACTTGTTAACCCGTTTACTCGTTTACCCGTTTACTCGTTAACTATAAAAAAACTCACTTACTGCGTATGGCCTCAATTGCTACAACAAACAAGGTGGTGAGCAGAGTACTACCCGCTATGTTGATGAGCAAAATCTGCCAATCAAAGAAGGAGAAAGATTCGAGTAGGAAGAACACCACGCTGTATACTAAGACTGAAAAAAAGGTATACTTTATGAATGAACTCCACTCCATCGTTTTACGTGACGGCTCGAAGGCATCGTTGTCTTCCTTCGGTGCAAAGGCTTTTAAGAACCAAGGGAGTACAAGGCCTAAAAAGCACATGGCACCAGCTGCCATGCCAGGAGTGTTAGTAAACAGGTCTACTCCCAACCCTAATAAAAAGCCTAACAAAACGTACACCCACCTTGCCGTGTCGCTTGACAAAATGAGCAGAAAATATACGTAGGGCATCGGCGTAGCATAGCCAAAGATGTGTACGTGGTTAAACACCAAAGCTTGTAATAGCAATAGCATCACAAACCAGCCTACTCGCGAAGTTACGGTTTGCAGTTTCATTTATTTGATCACTGAGTTTATACGTTACTGAAAGTTGGAGTCGGCATTGTCCATTTGTTGAGCATGCACCTGTAGGGTATCAATCTCAGCCTTATAAGGCGTGGTTACTACTGACACATCGCGTAAGTTGGCAAAGTTGGTACCCAAATTAACATCTAAGCGATAGGACTGTCCGTCAGCCGAATTGCGAATGCGCTTGACACGGCCAACAAATATGCCTGGAGGGAACACGGCCGAATAACCACTCGTCTCTACAGCTTGACCTACCTTTACCTTTGCATAACGTGGCACGTCATCAAGATAGGCCATAAGTAGGCTCGCCCCGTCCCACTGCAAATAGCCAAAATAGCTTTGGCCGCGCACACGACAACTGATGCTTGACTTGCGATTGGTAACAGGAATTACCAATGAGTGGTGTGGCCCTGTAAGGTAAACGATGCCTACTACGCCACCTCCACCTACTACACCCATTTCAGGACGTATGCCGTCGGCCGTACCACGATCAATAACCAAATAATTATTGGTGCGTTCCATGCTATTTGACACAACGGTAGCAGGCACCATATTATAGCCTACTAACTTTTCACGCATCAACTTCTCGGTGATCGTAGTGTCTTTGGTGGCCGTTATTAAGGCTTGACGCAATTGTTCAGTTTCGCGCTGAAGTGCTATATTTTGGTCGGTCAGTTGACGATTGACTTCCTGTAGATGAAAGAAGTTTGTTACTCCTTCACAGGCGCCATTGATGCCTGCAACTACTGAATTAGCAGCGGTAAAGTACACACTACCCTGATAGCTATTGAAACGAAATAGAAGGGCCAAGCTAAAGGCCTCGAGCACTACAAAAAGAAAGTAGTAGCTATATTTGCCAACAAAATCGAATAGATTGTTACGTGAACTATTTTCACTCATTATGTTGTACAAATAAATAGCTTCACCTGCTCGGTTCACACCTCTTCATTTATGAAGATGAACACCGAGAGGGTGAAGCCACTCGTATTTTACGAATAGAAAAGATTATCTCATCAAGAAAGTGAAGTTCTCAACATTCTTCAACGCAATGCCTGTACCCTTGGCTACGCAGAGCAAAGGATCTTCAGCTACGTGGAAGGGTATGTTAATCTTATCACTCAGACGCTTATCGAGTCCGCGCAACAAAGCACCACCACCTGTCAAGTAGATACCATTCTTTACGATGTCGGCATACAATTCGGGCGGAGTATTGGCCAAGGCATTGAGCACAGCCTGTTCAATCTTTGCAATTGAATTTTCAAGGCAGTGGGCAATTTCTTGATAGCAAACAGGCACCTCCATAGGCATATTGGTAATGCGGTTAGGGCCATGGATTAAGTAGTCCTCGGGCGGATTGGGTAAGTCGGTCAGTGCGGCACCAACATTTATCTTAATACGTTCGGCCATACGCTCGCTCACACGGACGTTGTGCTGACGGTTCATATACTCTTGAATGTCGTTGGTGAAGTCGTCACCTGCCATCTTGATTGAGTTGTTCGACACAATGCCGCCTAACGAGATAACAGCAATCTCGGTTGTGCCACCACCTATATCAACAATCATGTTACCCTCAGGCGCATTCACGTCTACACCTATACCTATAGCTGCAGCCATAGGTTCGTAAAGCAAGAAGACGTCGCGTCCGCCAGCATGCTCGGCAGAGTCGCGCACAGCACGCAACTCTACTTCAGTTGACCCACTGGGAACGCCTATCACCATACGCAATGAAGGTGAGAAGAGTCGCTTACCTGAGTGAACTTTCTTTATCAAGCCGCGCATCATTTGCTCACACGCATTGAAGTCGGCAATGACACCATCACGCAAAGGGCGGATGACGCGTATCTTATTATTCGTCTTTTCGTACATGCGCTTGGCCTCTTCACCCACAGCCATCATTTTTTCGCTATGGGTGTCGAGCGCTACGACTGAAGGCTCATTCACCGCTATTTCGCCATCAGCGATAATAATGGTGTTGGCCGTACCGAGGTCGATAGCCAGCTCTTGTGTAAACGAAAAGAATCTTGAAAAAAATCCCATTTTATTTCTTGTGTAAGTTTGTTAGACAATAAAAGCCGTCAAACTTTCTTTTTTTACTTTTCAAACCATGCGTGAATGGCTGTATCGTAATGACTGCTCACGCCAAAAGCACGTGTAGCAAACCAACGACGTTCTTCCAATTCGGTTTGTGCACCATTCTTGCTAACGATGTCGAGCAAGGGTTTGTATTCAGCCTTTGAAGGAACGATTACAACGTCATTAAAGTTTTTAGCTCCTGCACGAATGAGTGAGATGCCGCCTATGTCAATCTTCTCAATAATGTCAGCCTCACTAGCACCACTTGCTACTGTTTGCTCAAATGGGTAGAGGTCGACAATTACGAGGTCAATTTCAGGAATCTCGTATTGTGCCATTTGCTTTTGATCCTCTTCTAACTCACGGCGTCCCAAGATGCCACCAAAGATTTTGGGGTGAAGTGTTTTCACACGACCACCCAAGATGGAAGGGTAGGTAGTTACGTCTTCTACCTTCTGGCAGGGATAGCCTAATGATTCAATAAACTTTTGTGTACCACCTGTTGAAAGGAATTGTACTCCTTCTTCATGCAATTTGGCAAGAAGTTCTTCCAATCCATCTTTATGAAAGACAGACACTAACGCCGTTTTAATTTTCTTTGTTGAGGACATATTGATGATTTATTGTAGTCTTACTAATTGATTTTGGCTACAAAATTACTGTTTTTTTATATCGTATGCCAAAGTTTTACGCGATAAAATAAAAAAGATGCGCTTTTTTAGTCTTAGTAAAGTAAATACGACTTCATAGGTTTGATGTTAACCAATCGAGTAGGAGGTAAACACTAATCATAGGTGTTTATCTCCTACTTTCATGTTTACCGACCTCTCACACCACCGTACGTGCCGTTCGGCATACGGCGGTTCCTATTTTGGGTGCCATTCGAGATATTCACCCATTAAAGTAACATATCCTGCTCTTCGCAAGTTCTCATTGGTGATAGCCCTATTCAATATGTAACTTCCCGATGTTCGCCAATAGCTCTTGCGAGTGTTACCCCATTGGTAGGCTTGATACTGTGGTATTCCACGACGAATGAGATTTGTTACTCTCGTCTTGACTTTCTTCCAAGCTTTCCATATACACATACGTATTCTACGCCTTAACCACTCGTCTGTCTCAAGAAGCAAACATCGCATTTCTGCAAGGTGATAATAGCCTATCCACCCTCTTATGTACTCTTTTAGTTTCTGCTTTCTCTTGGCATAGCCCCAACCATTACTACGACTCGTCAATGTCTTTAGTCTTGACTTCATCTTCTGCTTAGACTTGGGATGAACCATAAGTTTGCATTTGCCTTTCATCACATAAAAGGAGTAACCTAAGTATTTCACTCCGCGAACATAAGACACCACGGTCTTTTCATTGTTCACTTTCAGATGGAGTTTGCTCTCTATAAAACGGGTGATTGATGCTTTCACACGTTTTGCAGCCCTCTTTGACTTGCAAAATATCAGCGCATCGTCTGCATAACGCACAAAGGGGTGTCCTCTATGTTCAAGTTCTTTATCCAATTCGTTGAGCATGATATTACTCAACAGTGGACTAAGTGGACCTCCTTGCGGAGTACCCTCCTCGTTCATTTCAAACACTCCATGGTTCATCACACCACTACGAAGATATTTGTGTATAAGACTGATTACTCGGCCGTCCTTTATCGTACGGCTGAGTATTTCTATGAGTTTACTATGACTTACGGTATCAAAGAAGCGTTCAAGGTCTAAATCTACTACGTAGACATACTCCTCGTTTACTATCTTCTGTGCTTTGTGTAGTGCATCATGGCAGCTTTTTCGAGGACGGAAACCGAAGCTTGACCTCGAGAATTTGCGCTCATAGTGGGGCATCAGTGCTTGGTTGATGGCTTGTTGCACTAACCGGTCTACCACTGTGGGTATTCCTAATAGGCGTTTCTTGCCACTGTCTTTGGGTATCTCTACCCTCTTGACTGGGTTCGGACGGTATGAACCGTCAAGCAAAGAACTTATTAGCAATTCCTTATTAGCTAAAAGCCATGGAAGCAGTTGTTCACATGACATTTTGTCGATACCGCCACATCCTTTATTCCGCATCACGCATTTATATGCTCGATTAAGATTTTCGGGATTAAGAATTTGCTCTAATACATGTTCTTTGTCGAATGGTACTTCCACGATGTTGTCTTCGTGTATCCACATGAAAGTCTGCACTCCCTCATACCATTCAGTTTCCGACCTATCTCTCCGAGGGTAGTCATTGGCTTGAGCCATTGTTTTCTGCATTCTACCTTTCATTTGGTACATTTCAATTACTATCGTTTAATTATTAGGTTCAGCCCTTCATGTGAAAATATCGACTGTCACATTACTATGGCTTCGGCTGACTTCTTACGGCAAGCTTTACTCCATGACTTTCGTAGAAGAATAACTATTCGTCATGTCCGTAAGACCTCCTCGGATAAGGGCATTATCTTTCCATCTTATACCCACTTCATTTACACCAACCGTTCCGAATAGCTATAGGGCTTGGCTTGTGTTGCAACCTTACCCACGGTCATATGCCTTATATGAAGTTTCTGTTCGTTAGGCCAGATGTTTGCCGCCAGCTTCCTTCAGATTTCACCTCACGATGAACACCCTTGCTATTGGCTATACATTTCCCGCTATTAGGGCTTGTTAGGGACTTGCACCCGTTAGATAATGCTCATGCCGAGCGTACAACAAAAGAAGAGCAATTAAACACTTTTGAAGCGTTTTATTTGCTCTTCTTCGTTATTTAGCTAATCTGCGTATATTTTGACGTGTGCTTTATCGAATGATAGTAGCTTCACGATCAGGGCCTACAGATACAATTTTAATAGGCGTATCGGTAGCCTTTTCGATATAGGCGATATAGTCTGCAAATGCTTTTGGGAAATCCTTTTCGTTGCGAATAGCCGTGATGTCGGTCTTCCAACCAGGTAATTCTTCATACACAGGCTGCCAACCTTCCGTGTCGTAGGGCATTTCTGTAACGGTCTCGCCATCTTTGGTGTAAGCAACACATACCTTAATCGTATCAAATCCGTCAAGCACGTCGCCCTTCATCATCACAAGGTCAGTCACGCCATTAATCATAATCGCATATTTCAATGCAACGAGGTCTAACCAACCGCATCGACGATTACGACCTGTTACGGCACCGTATTCATTACCTATGTGACGAATAGTATCGCCCGTTTCGTCAAATAGCTCAACGGGGAACGGACCACCACCAACGCGTGTGCTGTATGCTTTAAAGATACCGAACACGTGGCCAATGCTATTGGGAGCAACGCCAAGTCCAGTACAAACGCCACCACTAGTAGTTGATGATGAAGAAACGTAGGGATAGGTACCGTGGTCGATGTCAAGCAATGAGCCTTGAGCGCCTTCAGCCAACACATTCTTGCCTGCAGCAAGCGCTTTGTTAATCTCAAATTCCGTATCAGTTAAGTGGAACTTGCGCATATATTCAATGCCTTCCAACCACTTCTTTTCCTCCTCGGTAATGTCGTAGTCCGTGTAGTGAAGGTCGCGTAGTATTTGTTCGTGGCGAGCTTTTAAAGTCTTATATTTCTCATCAAAGTTGTGTAAAATATCACCTACGCGCAATCCAACGCGTGCTGCCTTATCACTATATGTCGGGCCAATGCCTTTGCCTGTTGTACCAACTTTGTTCTTACCCTTTGCCGCTTCGTATGCACGATCAAGTATGCGATGAGTGGGTAGAATAAGGTGAGCACGACGGCTAATGTGTAATCGCTCTGTAAGTTGATAGCCTGCAGCTTCAAGCTCGTTAGCTTCAGCCATAAAGAGGTCTGGTGCTATTACACAACCATTACCAATGATGTTAATTTTTTTCTCATCAAAGATGCCTGAAGGAATAGAGCGTAACACAAATTTCTTACCATCGAAAATGATGGTATGTCCTGCATTGCAACCACCTGCAAAGCGTGCTACAACATCATAGCGAGGTGTGAAATAATCTACAACCTTGCCTTTACCTTCGTCTCCGAATACGATACCCAACAGGGCATCAACTTTTCCTTTCGTCATGTTATATTAAGGTGATGAATTTCTCTTTTCAAGACTCTGACTTATAAATAAGCCTTTATCAACTTTGCAAAGGTAAAGTATTTTTATGGTATAAGAAAAAAATGAACTTATTTCTTTTTGCATGTAGCGTTTTTTGATCATCCAAAGATAGGCAGTGGTGAGAGCAATGAGAACAAAAAAATGCTTTTTTTCTTTTCATTGCTCTCGCCTTGCGCTATCTTTGCAAGCAAAATGATTGTGTCATGAAAGAAACCGAAGAAAATCAGGCAGAACAGTATTACCATAGTCTGCCTATTCAAATACGCTTTAACGATGTTGACCGCTACGGACATGTGAATAATAACTCTTATTTTGCTTATTATGATTTGGGTAAAGAAGAGTATTTGCGCAATGTACTAAAAATGGACTATCGCAACTCTGACGTGGTGCCCGTTATAGCAAATATTAATGCTGACTTTATATTGCCTATATTTTATGGTGATGAAATTATCATCGAAACGCGCGTGTCGCATATAGGCAAGAAGAGCTTTACGCTGAAGCAGCGCGCCGTTAATCAAAAGACGGGGAATATTGTGTGTCAGTGTAGCACTGTGATGGTTTGCTTTAATCTGAAAACACAGACTTCGGCTGAGTTGCCTGAAGTGTACCGCAAAGCTTTTGTTGAGTTTGAAAGCGGGAAGGAAAACTAAACTACTCTTTTCTATATGCAGAAAATAATCTTTTCAAAAAACATAACGGCCGAGTTGGACGCACTCTGTGATCAACTTGCGGCAGACCGTGTCTTCTTACTAACTGACGTTACGACCGAACAACTTTGTCGTCCATTAGTAAGTGAGTGTAAGGCCTTGCTTCATGCCGAGAGCATTGTAATAGGAGCTACTGACGTAAACAAAACGCTCGATACGCTGTCGCAGGTTTGGACTGCGTTGAGTAGTGGTAAGGCCTCACGCCAATCGTTGCTCATCAATTTGGGCGGTGGTATGGTTACAGACTTAGGGGGCTTCGCTGCCGCTACGTTCAAGCGCGGCATTCGTTTCGTTAACATTCCTACCACCTTGCTCGCTATGGTAGATGCTGCAGTGGGCGGTAAGACGGGCATTAACTTTAATGGTCTGAAAAACGAAATAGGAGCATTTAAGGAAGCGGAAGCCGTAATTATCGACACTGAATTTTTACGCACGCTTGATGATAAGAATTTGCGTTCGGGCTATGCAGAGATGTTGAAGCACTCATTGCTTGAGAACGAAGCTATGTGGGCAGACCATTTGAAGTTCGATTTGACACAACCCGATTATGCTCATTTGCAAGAGTTGGTAGCACAAAGCATTCGCTGCAAAGAACGCATTGTAACAGAAGATCCTCACGAACATGGCATACGCAAGGCACTTAACTTAGGACATACCGTGGGGCATGCCTTTGAATCGTTTGCCTTGGAGCAAAACCGTCCTATCTTACATGGCTACGCAGTGGCATACGGCTTATTGTGCGAACTCTTCTTAAGCGCAGCACACACCCACTTCCCCACCCTACAAATGCGCCAAACCGTACAATATATTCGTCAGCACTATGGGGCGTTTTCGTTTACGTGTGATGACTATGACCACCTTTACGAACTCATGTTGCATGACAAGAAGAATGTGGGCGGTGTGATCAACTTCACACTCTTAGGCGGCATTGGCGATATTCGATTAAACCAGCATTTAAGTAAAGAGACGGTATTTGAGAGTTTTGACTTCTTTAGAGAAGGATAAGTAGGTATTCAAATTATGTATAAGAAAGTAGCAAGATATGTAGAAGGCGTGCTTTCGTTGTTAGTCATCTTCTTATTATTAATGGCCGCCACCTTATGGACGGGGCGCATCTTTGGCCGTGAGATAGGTGGCGAAAAATCTTCGGTAGAGGCCAATGGCGGCAATGCATCGTCTACGGCTGTCGTACCAACGTCGGAACAAATCAAGCAATTATCACTGAGTGAAAGCAATGTGCGACTCACACCGCGCGACAGTGCGTCATGGATGGTCGTGGGCAGCAACGGCGAATCTCTTGGCGTGATTATAACCACAGCACCTTATACCACAGACGTTAAGGGCTTTGCTGGTCCTACACCTCTTTATATATATGTAAGCAAGGAGGGAACTGTTAAGCAAATCATTGCAGCCGATAATGCCGACACGCCCGACTTCTTTAACCGAGCTTTCACTTCATTAGCTCCACAATGGCGTGATAAAAGCATGGAACAGGCGGCAACGCTCAAAGTGGATGCCGTAAGCGGAGCTACCTTTTCGAGCAATGCCATTATAGCCAATGTGCAGCGCACGCTTGCCGCACAAGTGCAGAGCAAGGCTTCAAGTTCATCGCTTAAGCCTATGATAGGTTGGGGACGAACGATTGTGGTAGCCGTCGTATTACTGTTGGGCATCATTATTAGTTTAAAGTGGCGCGGCCGTAAATGGTTGCGACTCACTCAGTTAGCACTGAATGTCGTAGTGTTGGGCTTCTGGTGTGGTCAGTTCCTCTCGCTCTCGCTCCTGCGCGGTTGGATTAGCAATGGACTTGACCCCGTGGCCTACTTGCCCACGTTACTCGTATTAATTGTGGCATTGGTGATGCCTTTCTTCAAACACAAACATCATTATTGCTCATGGGTATGTCCGTTAGGCAGTCTGCAAACGTTGGCGGCAGAATTGCCATTGCCTAAAGTGCATTGTTCACCAAAGGTGTATCGCATGATGTCGCGCGTGCGCTTGTATGCGTTTGCCCTGTTAATGCTTTTATTGTGGACCGCGTTTGGGGCGGGTTGTGTGCTTGACTACGAACCATTCACAGCATTCTTTGTTACAGCAGCGGCTCCTATAGTAATGATATTAGCCGCAGCGGTTGTCATAGCAAGTTGTTTCGTGCCAAACGTTTGGTGTAAAAGCCTTTGTCCCATGGGCATGGCGCTTACTTTAGCTGAAGATAGTTCGACGGTAACAGTTCCTTCAAGAATGAATTCTCAAATCAAGTCAAAATAAGAAAATGAATAAGTATAAAGTAGTATCACTCGTCTTAGTGGTCGCCTTGTTAGCCACGCTGGCTCAGCTCGTAGCCACGCATCGTGCAGCGAGTACGACCGAGCTAAGCCAACAGACGAAGGCCGAAGTCGTGATGCAAAACATATTACAACGCAAGAGTGTGCGCTCTTATACCACTGAGCGCGTTGACCGCAGCCAACTCGACACGTTGGTACGTGCCGCTATGGCAGCACCCACGGGACGCGATATGCGTCCGTGGAAGTTTATCATTGTAGATGACCACGTCACTATGCAATCGCTTGCCAACCAATTGCCCTATGCTAAGATGCTGGCAGAGGCTCCTGCAGCGATTGTAGTCTGTGGTGATTTAAGCGTGGTTGACGAAGAAGGCAAGTCTTCTACCAATTGGCCTTTCGATTGTTCTGCAGCTACCGAAAATCTACTGTTGCAAGCTGAGGCTATGGGTTTAGGTGCCGTATGGACTGCAGCCTATCCTTATGAAGAACGAATGACGGCCGTCAAGTCGGCCTTCCACCTTCCCGACCATATCGTCCCATTCAACGTTATTCCCATTGGTCACCCCAAGGGCGAGCCTCAACCTAAAGATAAATACAATAAAGATAACATTCACTACAACGGGTGGTGAACCCATTGAGTTAAGGGTGGTTCTAATAATTCTGAAATAGGGATTTGTGCGCTATCGGAAGTATATTTTTGAAAGTTTGTGAGGGAGCATAGCGGGCTATGTGACCGAACAAACTTTCAAAAAGACACTTTCGAGAGCGTACAAATCACATTTCAGAATAGCAGAACTCTAAAAACAGAATTTTTAGAACCACCCTTAACAAGTTGACAAGTTAAATTGTTCACTCGTCAACCTGTTAACTCAAAAAACCAAAAACACATACTATGTCAGACAATCAAAAGGCACAACCGTCTAAATCAGTAGCCATAGGTCTTGCAGTAGGCCTTTTAGCCGCCATTTGCTATGGTTTTATTCCATTCTTTACATTACCGATAAAGGCAGGAGGCAATGCCGACTTCATGGCAGACCCTACCATACTCTTCTATCGTTTTGGCTTTGCCAGTTTGCTATTAGGACTCATTATGATTATACAGCGTAAGAGTTTTAAGGTGACGCGTGGCGAGTTGGTCACGCTTATCTACTTAGCCTTTATCTCAGACGGCTCTGCCCTATTCCTCATTGATGGTTACAACTATATGTCGAGCGGTGTGGCTACGACGTTACACTTTATGTACCCTGTAGTTACCGCCCTTATCATGATGGTCTTTTATAACGAGGCGCGTCGCTTTAGCACCATCTTTGCCGTGTGTATGGCAGTAGCAGGCGTGGCCGTATTCTCATGGGATCCTTCAGGACACACGAGCCTTATGGGTGTAGTCATCGTACTCATTTCAGCCGTTTGTTATGCGCTCTATATCATTCGCGTCAATCGGTCGAGAGCAGCCACAATGGATAGCAGTAAGTTGGTATTCTATGTCATGTTTATCGGAGCACTCATCTTTGGTGCCGAAGCGCTACGTCAAGGCAACTTCACCGTCATCAGCACTCCCAGTCAGTGGACGCACTTATTGTCGTTAGCCTTTATTTGTACCTTTGTGACCAACCTAAGTCTTGTATTTAGCGTAAAGCGCATAGGTAGCACCATGGTAGCCGTATTAGGTGCGCTCGAGCCCCTCACCGCTGTTGTTATCGGTTGTACCGTCTTTGGCGAACCCATTACGTGGCAAGTTATCTTAGGCATTTTACTCATCATTCCTGCTGTGGTTATGATTATCTTAACGCGTCGACGTTGACCCTCTTTTCCTAAAAATGAATCAAGGAGTAACACTTCACATTTTTAATCCCTCACATGATGAGGCGCTTGCAGCCCATTCGCCTTATTATTATCCCTCTAAGATAGCCCGTCACTTAGCCAATGAGTGGGGGGCTTTACCTATGTTATGGGCCTCAGAGAACGATTATATATTACTACCAGACAAGGCCGTCAAGCCCAATGAAGCAAAGTCGAATATTGTTCACTTCATTCGTCCAAGCGGCCTTAATGCCCAACTTTGGGACTCAATCTATAGCATTCAACCCTGGGGGTGGGATGCCTTACTTGTACATCAGTTGCGCAAGATGGGCGCTCCCGAAAGTTTATTACCAACAGGAGTTCAGTTAGATACGATTCGTCAACTCAGCAGTCGCAACTCTACGACATTGCTTTTGCCTCTATTGCGCGCTGCTTTGCTGCGAGAAGGCATTCCGACGATAGGCCAATCCGTTATAGCCACTACACTTGACGAGGTGATGTCATTCACTGCTCTTCACCAACGAGTAATGGTGAAGAGCCTATGGTCGTGCAGTGGACGTGGTGTGTTTCAAGTAGGTTTATCGCCCACCGCATCTGTATTAGGACGCATCAAACGTTTGCTGCGTGAGCAAGGCGGAGTCGAAGTAGAGCCCTTATTTGATGAATTTAAAAACTTCGCTTTAGAGTTTGACGCCCTTCCCAATGGACAAGTAAGTTACGTAGGGCTCTCATTATTTACCACTTCTTCTACAGGGGGCTATACAGGCAATCGAGTGGCTCCTCAGTCTGTGCTTGAGGCTGATCTATCTATTTATTTCCCATATCTATCACAGTTGACAACAATTGCAGAGCAAGTATTGACAGACTATTTACAAGGCCGTTATGTTGGCCCTTTAGGTATAGATATGATGCTTGTGAATACATCAGAAGACATTAGACTTCATCCTTGCATCGAACTTAATTTGCGCCGTACGATGGGCTACGTAGCATGGTCTATATCGCAACACATGGAGCGTCCACTACCTGCGTTTGCACGTACTTTGTTTCGTGTGGACTAAGATTTGTTTTGATTTCCGTAACGAATTGCACCTTAAAAAAAATTAGTCCCAACCAATCTGAAAATATAGGAACTTGAAAGATATTTTCTTTGATTGGTCCAGGACTTATCGTTGTCTGGCAAGCTAATGTCTATTCATTCGCTTGCCTTTGTTTTTTCACTACTATATAATCCTCTCTTTTGCATGAAAAAGTATTTATAGTTTTTGTAAATCGTGTAATATCTTTTGTATGTTGCAAGAACGTTGTAGAGCACCCCTGTACACAAAGGATCAGAGTAGTTCAAAGCGTTCTTTCAATTTGCCGAAATAACGGCGTGAGGCCGAAATGACAATGTGTTCAAAAGGTGGACATAATCGGCAACGTTGGGTATTATTTTCGACAGCAGCTAAGTAGGTAAGGTTGATTATCACCGTATTGCTAATGCGAGCAAAGATGGGATGAACCTTGAGTATGTCTTCTGCCGTAAGTCCTTTCTTAAGCATGTGACTTGTTCCATCTGTCAAGGTGAGTTGCCATGAGCGGTGGTCACTGATGTAATTGAAGAGTAACATTTCCTCCATGCTTACCAATAGCAGTTCGCTAATTGTTTGCATGGCTATCTTGTGGGGCATGTCTTTAACGATGAGGTGGCGCACCTTCGTATTGCTCTCCATATCTTGTACGATACGATCGATAATCGTACGCAATTCGCTTTGCTTATAAGGTTTAAGCAGAAAGTCAAAGGCTGACTGACGAATGGCATCTAACATATAGTCTGAAAAGCCAGAATAGAATACGACCTTAAACGTAAAGTTTACCCTTGGTCGAATGGATTGCAAAAACTCCAACCCCGTCTTGCCTGGTACTTCTACGTCTAAGAACAATACTTCGGGCTGCAATTCAAGCAATGGCAACGTGGCATCAGTATAGTTGGTATAGGTGTACACTTTCTCAAACTCTGGCTGACGACGAAGGTCGTTGGCAAGAGTTTCAAGTGCCATGGGCGTATCGTCAACGACGAATGCTGTGAGTCCCTTATTATTACTCATAGACGTTAAGGTGAAAGTTTCTTTTTTCTATATGCAAAGGTACAATGTTTTTTTATTTATATTAGGTACACTTTTTGTCTGGCAAGCATAGGTGGCGCTTTTTGCAGATTAAGTGGTAAGATTTAAAGGCTATGTGGTTATTTTTTTATTTTTAGAACCGCATTTTGGGGGGATTGTACAAACACAAAAAAAGTTCCATACTTAGAACGTTGACTTTTGGAGGTCATAATTCTAAGTGTGGAACTTTAATTTCATATTATATGTATGTGTGGAGATGTATTACGTTACATCATGCCGCCCATGCCAGGGTTAGCCATAGGCATTTCGGGCTTATCCTCCTTCTTGTCGCAGATAACGCACTCAGTGGTGAGGAACATACCTGCTACAGAAGCAGCATTCTCAAGTGCTACGCGAGTTACCTTAGCGGGGTCAACGACACCTGCTGCACGCAAGTCGCCAAACTCTTCCGTCTTAGCGTTGTAGCCATAATAGCCTTCACCTTCGCGCACCTTGTTGACAATTACGGCACCCTCGATGCCAGCGTTGCGGCAGATCTGACGTAAAGGCTCTTCGATAGCACGACGAATGATGTTGATACCAGTCGTTTCGTCAGCATTGTCGCCCTTCATTTCTTCCAATGCCTTTTGAGCACGGATGTAGGCTACGCCACCACCTGTTACGATACCTTCTTCAACGGCTGCACGAGTAGCGCAAAGGGCATCGTCGCAACGATCCTTCTTTTCTTTCTGCTCCGTTTCGCTTGCAGCACCCACTTCGAGTACGCAAACACCGCCAGAGAGCTTAGCCAAACGCTCTTGCAACTTCTCTTTGTCGTATGATGAAGTAGAGTTGCTGATTTCGTTCTTAATCTGGTTGATACGCTCTTGAATATTCTCTTTAGCGCCCTTACCGTTAACAATTGTAGTGTTCTCCTTTGATACGGTAACTTTCTCGGCAGAACCCAACATGTCAAGAGTAGCTTGTTCGAGCTTCAAGCCCTTATCTTCGCTAATTACGACACCGCCTGTAAGTACGGCAATGTCTTCCAACATAGCCTTGCGACGATCGCCGAAGCCCGGAGCCTTAACAGCACAAATCTTGAGTTGAGTGCGTAAGCGGTTGACAACCAATGTAGTCAAAGCTTCGCTATCAACGTCCTCAGCAATCACCAAGAGAGGACGGCCGCTCTGAACGGCAGGTTCCAAGATAGGGAGGAAGTCCTTAATGTTAGAAATCTTCTTATCGTAAATCAAGATGTAAGGATTCTCCATTACGCACTGCATCTTTTCAGTGTCAGTAACGAAGTAAGCTGAAAGGTAGCCACGATCAAACTGCATACCTTCGACCGTCTTCAATACTGTATCACGACCCTTTGCATCTTCGATGGTAATCACACCATTCACGCTTACAGCACGCATACCGTCGGCGATGAGTTTACCGATTTCGGGATCATTGTTAGCAGAGATAGTTGCTACTTGCTCTATCTTGTCATAGCTTTCGCCTACTTGTTCGCTTTGGCTCTTGATGCTCTCTACCACCTTAGCTACGGCCTTGTCAATACCGCGTTTTACGTCCAAGGGGTTAGCACCAGCAGCTACGTTCTTCATGCCTTCTGTCAAGATAGCCTGTGTCAGAACAGTAGCTGTAGTAGTACCATCACCAGCGTCGTCGCCAGTCTTAGAAGCTACGCTCTTAACGAGTTGTGCACCAGCATTTTGGAATGCGTCGTCCAACTCAATCTCTTTTGCCACGCTAACGCCGTCCTTCGTGATGCGAGGAGCACCAAACTTCTTGTCAATAACAACGTTGCGACCCTTCGGACCGAGTGTTACCTTTACTGCATTAGCCAATGCATCAGCACCTTCGCGCAGACGTTCGCGAGCGTCTACATCATATACTATCTCTTTTGCCATGATTGATTCAGAATTTTAAGTTGTAAAATGAATAGATTAAACAATTATGCCAATACAGCGAGCACGTCGCTTTGACGCATAATCAAATACTTCTCGCCATCGAGTTCTACCTCGGTGCCAGCGTATTTGCCATATAATACGGTGTCGCCAGCCTTGAGCACCATTTCTTCGTCCTTTGTGCCATTACCTACGGCAAGCACTTCACCCTGCAAGGGTTTTTCCTTAGCAGTGTCAGGAATAATAATACCACCAGCAGTCTTTTCTTCTGCGGGAGCGGCTTTAATCAGCACGCGGTCAGCTAACGGTTTAATGTTCATAGTTGTATTGCTATTTTATTGTTTTATTGTTATTAATCGTATTATGAGTACTTCTTTTTATTATTTCTCTTAAGGCACTCACTTTCGTATATGCTAAAAGTGTGCCAAAAGCTCTATTATGCAATTTAAAATGTTCATTATTCCATTTTGACAGCGTTTGCCGACAATGTGTCAGTCAGTGTATTTATACTTATATATATTATAGGTATAGAGCGCATTTAACAAACTGCAATTTAGCGTCCTCACCTGGGGGCGACGCGTCCCCGCGTCGGCATTGCCAACTTGGGGCTCGATGCCCCAAATTGGCAATACTTGAA
>ENA-UPWO01000182-UPWO01000182.1-human-gut-metagenome-genome-assembly--contig:-NODE-182-length-42441-cov-33.310570_pt1 | contig 42441 bp, 34 predicted proteins | sample MGYA00250056_ERZ773388 | MGnify/ENA primary metagenome ERZ773388 (study PRJEB29103, sample SAMN06112004) | human gut metagenome | biome: human gut; feature: ankylosing spondylitis patient; material...
AGGCAAAAAGAAAGAGAGCAGGATGGGACAGTTCTTTCCTTGCCAAATTGATGCCATAGAGTAATGCGTCGGCCCTGGCCACTTAGTCGTGTACGTGTTTCCACTGGCCAGTGTACGTGTTTCCACAGGCCAGTGGAAACACGTTTACTGGCCAGTGGACGACAACTGATCGCCGAGAAAGGAATGGCCCTCCACCTATGGTTGAACCTTTTGGTGTCCTTCCTCTCATCTTTATTCATAAGGTAGGTTGACGCTGTAGCGTACTTATTCTTAATCAAAGTTGACACAGCAAACGCGGCATCGTAAGGAGGGTTATACCTACTTGATATAACGCGTGTGTGATACATTCGTCGATAAAAAACACGGGTTTGTCTATTTTGCAGTGTCAACAAGTCTTTAGTTGGATTTTAACAATAGAGGGTACTATATCTTTGCACTTGTAAAAACGAAACATAAGACAGAATGAAAATGTTTAAACTGCAAAAATTAGGAATGGCTACAGTATTGAGCCTGTTGCCCTTATGTAGTTGGGCACAGACGGCAGATGGCGTGTGGTCACTTAGCGATTGCATTAACTATGCTTTGGCGCATAATGTGCAGTTGCTCAAAAGTCAGGCTACGGAGCAGTCAACACGCGTAGATGTGACAGAGGCAAAGGCAGGATTGCTGCCCAGCCTAAGTGCCTCAGTTACGCAAGGGGTGAATTACCGCCCTTTCCAAGAGAGTGGAGGTAACTTCGTGAATGGCGGCATTGCTACATCGGCTGCTGATAAGGTTACGCAGAATGGTAGCTATGGCGTTAACGCTCAGTGGGTAGTGTGGAACGGTGGAAAGAATAAGATGAACATTACCAATGCACAGTATTCACAGCAAATGGCGGCTTACGATACGCAAACTTCAGCTAACAAGATTAAGGAGCAAATAGCACAACTCTACGTGCAGATACTCTACATGACGGAGGCCGAGAAGGTGAACGAAACGCTTCTGAAGCAGGACTCTGTCATCTGTCAGCGTGGCGAGCAGATGGTTAAAGTGGGTTCGATGGCGAAGGCTGACTTAGCTCAGTTGCAGGCGCAGATGAGCCAAGGACGCTACGATGTGGTGAACGTTCAAACGCAGATAGCTGAAGCAAAGATGCAATTGAAGCAGTTGCTCGAATTGTCTTCGGAGGTGGCTTTTGACGTTCAGCCTATCAGTGCCACTGATACCCAAGTGTTAAGCACGATTCCTTCGAAAGCGGCTATTTATGAAGCAGCCTTAGAAAGTCGTCCTGAAATTAAGCGTTCGCAATTGGCGATTGAGCAAAGTGCTTTAAACACGAAGATCGCGAAGAGCGGCTATATGCCCACGGTAAGCCTCACGGGAAGTTTAGGCGATAGTCACATGACGGGTAGCCAAACGAACTAGGCCAAGCAAATGAAAAATAACTTTAGTGGTCAGTTAGGCGTGTCGGTCAGCATTCCAATATTTGACAATCGTAAGAACAAGAGCGCTGTCGAACGTGCTAAGGTGGCAGAGACTACAGCGCAACTCGACTTGCAAGATACGCAAAAGCAGTTGTCACAATCCATTGAGACGTATTGGCTCAACGCTACCAATTCGCAAGCGAAGTATGCAGCTGCAAAGTCAAGCGTGGAGAGCATGGAAACAAGCTATGACCTCATGACAGAGCAGTTTAACTTAGGGTTAAAGAACATTGCCGAACTGCTTTGATGTACAATGCTTCCGTTTCGGCAACGGAACGTCGCGAACGGAGTATTGAGGCCCTGAAAATGGTGGGATTGGGCGAGCGCTTGTATCATAAGTCAAACCAGATGTCGGGCGGTCAGATGCAGCGTGTAGCCATTGCGCGTGCGTTGGTTAACAATCCAGCTGTTATCTTGGCCGATGAGGCTACGGGTAATTTGGACACGCGTACTTCGTTTGAGATACTTGTGTTGTTTCAAAAGCTATTTAAGGCTGGTCGAACCATTATATTCGTTACGCACAATCCCGAAATCGCGCTTTACTCAAGTCGTAACATCTTCTTACGTGACGGCTTGCTACGTGAGGACGTGGTTAACCATAATATTCATTCAGCGGCAAAGGCTCTGGCCGAATTACCTGTGACGGAGGAGTCGTAAATCGTAAGTATAATATGAATATAGCAAATTTATTTAAGATAGCTTTGCGTGCCATTGCTGCCAATAAGCTGCGTTCCTTTTTGACAATGTTGGGTATCATCATCGGTGTGGCTTCGGTCATTGCCATGTTGGCTATTGGACAGGGTTCGAAAAAGAGCATTCAAGCGAACATTGCAGAGATGGGGTCGAACATGATTATGATCCGTCCTGGACAGGACAAGGGGCCTGGCGGAGCGCAACAAGATGCTTCGGATATGCAGACGCTAAAGTTAAAGGATTATGAAACGCTTAAGGAGCAGTCGAAGTACTTAGCCGCCATATCGCCCAATGTAAACGCTTCAGGACAATTTATTAATGGCAATAACAATACGCCCTCGACTATGTATGGCATTTCGCCCGATTATCTGCAGATTCGCCAGCAGAAGGTAAAGGACGGGGATATGTTTACTGACGAGGACGTAAAGACGAGCGCTAAGGTGTGTGTGATAGGTAAAACGGTAGCGGACAATCTGTTTACGAATGGAGAAGACCCGATAGGCAAAGTAATTCGTTACAACAAGATACCGTTCCGCATCGTAGGCGTATTGGAGTCAAAGGGTTACAACTCATTTGGTATGGACCAAGATGACGTCGTATTTGCTCCTTACACAACGGTGATGAAACGTATTCTTTCAGTTACCTATTTGCAAGGCATCAATGCTTCTGCCATAACGGAGGATATGACGGACTTAGCGATTGAGGACGTGACGAACATCTTGCGCGAAAATCATAAGCTAAAGGGCACGGACGAGGACAACTTCACTATTCGCAGTCAACAAGAAATGGCTGAGATGATGAACTCAACCTCGGACACGATGACCGTGCTACTCTTAGTGGTAGCTTGTATCTCGCTCGTAGTCGGTGGTATCGGTATTATGAACATTATGTATGTGAGTGTGACGGAACGCACGAAGGAAATCGGCTTGCGTATGTCGGTCGGCGCTCGTGGTATTGACATCTTAAATCAGTTCTTGATAGAGTCGGTATTGCTCAGCATTACGGGTGGCTTAATAGGTGTACTTTGTGGCATTGGCGCGGCAGTTGGCATTAACGTGTTTGCTCACTGGCCCATACAAATACAACCTTGGAGCGTACTCTTGAGCTTTGTCGTATGTTCGGCTACGGGTATATTCTTTGGTTGGTATCCAGCCAAGAAGGCTGCAAGTCTCGACCCCATTGAGGCGATAAGGTATGAGTAGTTTGAATAATTTGAGGTTCGGTTTTAATGATATTATTGATTATCTCCGAACCTCTTTTTGTATATTTGCACGTATCAAAACGAAAGATTACATAATGGCAGAAAAGCATACTTTACGACCCAAACAGCCACGTATTGAAACGTTTATAGAGGTTGCGGTGCATGTGTTGGCTTGGAGCTACATTTTCATTTCGCCCTTATTTTTTAAGCGAAGAGGGGAGACAATAGACTGGAATCATTACATTTATGGCAGTTTGTTGCCTATCACGTTGTGTGTCAGCTTCTATCTGAATTACTTTATCTTTGTGCCGCGCTTCTTGCTTAACAAGGAGAAGCGTAAGTGGTTCTTTATCTGTAATGTGCTGATTTTTTGTGTCTATCAATTTGGCATAGAATTGCAAGCCTTCTTGCTCGCTCCGATGAATAAGCCAATGGCCTCTCCTCGTGGTGGGGGGATAGGGCCACGGCCAGAATTTCGTAACGACCTTCCGCCTAAGGTGTTTTTCATCGTTCGTGGATTCTTATTTTATGTGTCGGCTATAGGAGCTTCGGTTGTTTTGCATTTAAGTAAACGTTGGAAGCAAAGTGAGAAAGCACGCGCTGAGGCAGAGTTAGGACGCTCGCAAGCGGAGCTGAAGAACTTGAAGAATCAGATAAATCCGCACTTCTTGCTCAATACGCTCAATAATATTTATGCCCTTACGGGGTTTGATCAAGAAAAAGCTCAATGGGCCATTCATGAGTTGAGTCGTTTGTTGCGCTATATGTTGTACGAAAATCAGACGGAACGGGTTAGCTTGAATAAGGAGGTGGAGTTCTTACAGTCTTACATCTCGCTCATGCGTCTGCGATTGCTTGACAATGTTGACGTAAAGGTAGTGTTTGACTATCCGAAGGAAGAGAACCTTCAAATAGCTCCGCTTATCTTCATCTCTTTAGTAGAGAATGCGTTTAAGCATGGCATAAGTTCTGGGCAACATAATTTTATCCATATCACTTTAAAGAGTGACGCACACCATTTATGCTTTTGCTGCGAAAATAGTAACACGCCGCAACGCGAAAGCGATAAGTCGCCAGGGGGTATCGGACTCCAGCAGGTGGCGAGTCGTTTGGAGTATTCTTACCCCAATCGGTATACGTGGCGTGTTGAACTTGCTGACGGTGGTAGTACCTATCGTTCTGTAATTGACATTTATGATAAACCCATTAAACACTAATATAATTATGAAATGCGCTATTATCGATGACGAGCCGCTTGCGCTGGGATTGCTTGAGAGTTATGTAAAGAAGACTCCTATGCTTGAACTCTGCGGTAGCTATTCAAGTGCTATCGAGGCAATGGGTGGATTGCAAAAGAAGCCCGTTGACATCTTGTTCTTGGACATTCAAATGCCAGACTTAGACGGCTTAGAGTTTTCGCGAACGATAGATACTGCTCGTACACGAATTATCTTTACCACAGCTTTTAGTCAATATGCGATTGACGGTTACAAGGTGAATGCACTTGACTATTTGCTAAAGCCTATTAGCTATGCAGACTTTGTGGGGGCTGTGAGTAGAGCGCAAAAGTGGTACGAGATGAGTCAATTAAAGTGGCAGTCCGCTGTTCAGTCAAGTGAGGCAACTACTGATAATCAGAAAGATGTAAATGAATTGAGCACAGAATTAAGTGAATCTGCAACAACATTATCGGAGTCAATAAGTAGTGATGACGGCTATGTGTTTGTTAAGAGTGATTACAAACTGTTGCGCGTTGACTTTGCTGATATTGAGTACATTGAAGGCTTAAAAGATTATGTGAAAATCTATTTGTCATCTGCGCAGAAACCTATATTGAGTTTAACGTCGATGCGTGGCCTTGAACAGACGTTGCCTCCTTCAACGTTCTATCGTGTGCACCGTTCGTATATTGTAAACATGAGTAAGGTGCGCGTATTTGAACGTGGACAGATCGTCTTTGATGATAAGTATTTGCCGATCTCTGATAGTTATCGCGATAGGGTGCAGCAATATCTTAACTCGCATCTGTTAAGGGGGAGGGGGTAGTCGCTTTTGTACACGACATCGCGCTGCTTTTAGCGATGCAAAAGAAGCCGCCTTTGATTGCTATTTTGTGTAATCAAAGGCGGCTTCTATTGTACGTTGTGGAGTGTATGGCTTTGTATAGCTTCTGTGGATTTATCCGTTCATTGAAGCGATGAACTCTTGGTTGTCTTTTGTGTCTTCTAATCGTTTCTTTACATCGGTCATGGCTTCAATAGCGGTCATGTCGGAGATGTAGTTGCGCAATATCCACATGCGCTTACGCGTAATCTCGTCTTGCAACAAGTCGTCGCGACGTGTAGAAGAGGCTACAATGTTGACGGCAGGGAAGATACGCTTGTTGGCCAATGAGCGGTCAAGCTGCAACTCCATATTACCCGTACCCTTAAACTCTTCGAAGATGACTTCGTCCATCTTAGAACCCGTGTCGATAAGTGCGGTAGCAATGATCGTGAGTGAGCCACCGCCTTCGATGTTGCGTGCTGCACCGAAGAAGCGTTTGGGCTTTTGCAAAGCATTTGCGTCGACACCACCAGAGAGTATCTTGCCTGATGTAGGGGCAACGGTGTTGTAGGCACGGGCTAAACGCGTGATAGAATCGAGGAATATAACGACATCGTGTCCACACTCTACCATTCGTTTGGCTTTGTCGAGAACGATCCCTGCAATCTTTACGTGGCGCGCAGCAGGTTCGTCAAAAGTTGAGGCGATGACTTCTGCCTTTACGGTGCGCATCATGTCAGTGACTTCCTCTGGTCGCTCGTCGATGAGTAGCATCATGAGGTACGTGTCGGGGTGATTGCGTGCAATGGCGTTGGCTATGTCTTTCATCAACATCGTTTTACCCGTTTTGGGTTGAGCCACGATGAGGGCGCGCTGTCCCTTTCCGATTGGGGTGAAAAGGTCGACTAATCGGCAGGATGTGCTATCGCCTTTACCTGAACATAGGTTGAACTTTTCCTCTGGGAAGAGGGGTACAAGGTGTTCGAACGAAATGCGGTCGCGTACTTCGTCGGGCAACAGTCCGTTAATGCGATCAATGTCGATGAGGGCAAAGAACTTTTCACCGTCACGGGGTATCTTTACTTGGCCCTCGACTACATCGCCAGGCTTTAGGCCAAACTGTCGAATTTGTGTGGGCGAAACGTATATGTCATCGGGTGATGCTAAATAGTTGTAGTCGGAAGAACGTAGGAAACCGAAGCCTTCGGGTACAATCTCAAGCACGCCTCGGCCAGAAAGTAAGTGGTCAGAGGGCGCAGGTTGTTGCTCGGTAATAGGTGTAAAGTCGGCTTGTGATGAGGGTACGTAAGCTTCTTGATTGTTTGTTATTTCTCCCCCCGCTTGCTTGTTAGCCTTTTGTGCTAAATTGCCTTGTATAATGGGGTCGTCTTTAAAACGACGAAATTTGGGACGGCCTGTAAATGCGTTAAATCCTCCTTCTGTAGGGTTATTATCATAGAAGTCGTTGCTTGTCGTGTTTTGAGGTACGTTGAGTTCGCTTCCTTCAAAAATAACAGGAATGTCTTTGGTGATAATAAAGTCTTTCTGATTGTTAGGATTGTCGGCTATGTTGAGTTCAGGACGAACTACGTCTTGCATCTTAAATGAAGACTTCTTATTGTCTAAAGTGCGTTTCACTTCTTCCATGTCGAGTACGTCAGGACGCTTTCCTTCCTCACTCGAATTATTGTTACGCATTTGTTCGGCAATAAAGTCTGGCACTTCATCTGTCAGTGTTCCTTGGCTTTGGGGAATATCTTCTGAAACTGTATTGTTTCCTACTTCTTCTTCTTCTGCTGCTTCTGCTGCAGTTTGTTGTGCTTCTTCGGCTTGCAATCGTGCTGCTTCTTCGGCTGCTTTAATAGCAGCTTCACGTGCGGCTATTTCTGCTTTTGATGGACGGCCACGCTTGCGCTTTGGCAATTCTATAGCAATAGGTTGTGGCTTTCCTTCTGTTTCGGTCATATCGGGGGGTGTATTTGTCATGGGTTCTGTTTCTGTGTCTGGAAATAAAGATGGACCTTGATTTTGTGTCGCTGCTTTAGTTGTTCGCTTGGGGCGTTTTTCAATCTTGCTTGTCGTAGAAACGCCTTCCGCTTGAGCATCTAAAATGGCATAAATAAGTTCGTCATTCGTCTTTTTGCTAATAGCTTTGATTTTTAGGTTCTTAGCGAGAGCTTTCAACTCTGACGTATCTTTTTCTTTTAATTGGTCTTTTGTTAAGTTAGCCATACGTGCGTCATTATTTTGTGCTCATAAATTAAAAAGCATATTGAGCGTTGCGCGTTTTGGAGGGCAAAACGCGCGTGTTATGCTATGTAGTGTTAAAGCGTTATAAATGTATAGCGCGATATGGCACAGCAATTACTAATAAATGTTTGTGAGATTAATTTCGTCGGGAATGGAGGGCTAACGAGAAGTATTAATAATGCGTCAAGAAATAAGTGTTTCTGATTTTTGCAAAGAACCCTTATAATAGAAAGGGGTTCGTATACGTTCTTGCCCTTTATTACGTGCAAATTTACAGATTATATTTTAAAAACAATCTGTTTGTATCTAATAAAATAAAGATTGTGTGTGATTTTATAGTAAAAGTGATGTGCCGTTAAAATGTTTTTGCAAAGGAAGCAGCGTGGGTGTGTTGTGTGGGTATATAAAAAAAGGAGAGCTTAATCTGAATAAGATTAGGCTCTCCCTTTAGTCTTTTTCCCCTTAAATGTGGGTATGAGTTATTTTAAATCTCTTTCATTTGACGAACAATACCATGTTTGGCACATTTGACAAAGTTGAGGATGTCGTGTATTTCGTCACTCATAGGAATTTGTTCAGGTATTTTGAGTACTGCATCTTCAAGGCTAAAGTTGCCAGTGTAGATGATGCGGTAGGTGTTGGCAATGTGGCGTATGATGCGTTCTGTTGTGCCGATGTGTTTCAATACAACAGCGTTTACGCCGTGGTATGAAGCGGGATTGCCACCCAAGATAACGTAGGGAGGTACGTCCTTCTGTACGCGGCAACCACTCTGAATGAGCGAGAAGCGGCCAACGCGAACGTGTTGTTGAACGACTACACCTGTACTCTGAATGGAACAGTCGTGAATTTCGCTTTCACCAGCAATGCAGGCGCCAATGCCGATTACGCACTTGTTGTACACGTGTACGTCGTGGCAAATGTGTACGCGATCCATTATAAAGTTGCTGTCGCCAATGATTGTAGCTTTGTCTTCGTAGGTGCTGCCTGCAATCACTACATTTTCGCGAATGTGATTGTTGTTGCCAATTACGACCTTTGAAGGAGTGCCTTCTACGTAGTGGAAGTCTTGGGGAGTAGCACCGATTACTGCGTTTTGGTAAACAATATTACCTGTGCCCATTGTTGTGCCTTCCAAAATGTTGGCGTGTGCTTTAATTACGCAGTTGTCGCCAATGACAACACCTTTCTCAATATAGGCAAAGGGACCTACTTCGACGTTCTGACCCAATTGGGCGTTGGGGTCGATGTATGCTAAGGGACTAATCATGGAATTATAAATTTAAAAGTTGAGTTTATGGGTTACGAAGTTATAAAATATTTTTAATAAAAGCGCTTCAACTGCTTGCGATTATCGCTGAGGTGAAAGCATTTTATAACTACATGACCTATAAACTCAACTTTGGTTAGTTATTATTGTTCGTTTCTACTTCGCGTCCGCCACCGAGTGCTTGGTAGAGGTTGATGGCTGCTTGTACCTTGTCAAACTTATCAGATATGAGTGTTAACTGAGCTTGAATAAGGCTCTGTTGAGCTGTCAAGGTTTCAAGATAAGTGGTTGATGCACTGTGCTGGAAAAGCATCTTGGTGTTTTCGAGCGCAGTAGTAAGTTCAGCTACTTGATGTCTGCAAGCTTCTTCTTGCTGAGCAGCAGCTTGATACTGTGCTAAGGCGTTGCTCACTTCTTGTCCAGCACTGAGAAGGGTAGACTTGAAGTCGTTTTGCGCAGCCTCGTATTGGAGTTGCGAAATCTTCAAGTTTGCTTTCAGTCTACCATTGGCAAAGAGCGGTTGCGAAATAGAACCCAATAAAGTGGCAAGTATCTTACCAGGGTTGACAATCATGGCCGCATTGTTTGTCCAACTACCTTGTGCTGTAATGTTGAGCGAGGGATAGAACGCAGCTTTGGCAATGTTTACGTTATAGAAAGCTGAAGCAATCTTCATCTCGGCAGCGTGAACGTCAGGACGATTGGCCAACAGTTGAACTGGCATGCCAATTGAGTAAGAGGTGGGGAAGTTGTCAGCATTGAAGGTTCCACGGCTAATGCTATGAGGTGCTTCACACATCAATGTGCAAAGGGCATTCTCAGTCTGCGTAATGCTATTCTTCAATGTAGGGACAGTGCTTTGCAAATTGTAATAGTTGGCCTTTGCTTGTGAAACGGCAGCTTGATTGGTCATGCCGCCTTCTTTCATAGCCTCCATAGCACGTACGTTTTCGGCCCAAATGTTAATGGTGGCTTGCGTCGTCTTGAGTTGCTCGTCGAGCATTTGCAAGGTGTAGTAGAGGTTAGCTACGTTGGCAATGATAGTCGTGCGCGCAGCTTGTTTTGCAGCCTTGGTCATTTCGAGGTTCATCTCGTACTGCTTCTTCGTATTACGAATGGTTCCCATTGAAGCAAATTGCCAACTTGCAGCAATAGGGAAAGCGTAAGTCTTGCTGGCTTTGTTGAAGTCCCAACTTGACATCGTGCCTTGCGGTTGGAAGGCAATGCTGGGGTAGTAGGCCAAACGCTGCATCTTCAAACCTGCTTGAATTTGCTGAATACTTAAGTCTGCATTGAGCAAGTTGGTGTTGTTAGCAAGTGCTTTGTTGATAATTGCTTGTAATTGTGGGTCGGTGAATACCTCCTGCCAAGGTGTGTTGCCATAGCTTGCTGTATCAGCGTTCACCACATTTTCAGTCGTGTTGCGATACAAGCTATCCATGCCTTGTGTGAGGCTTGCGGGGCGCTCATAGTTCTTGTAGATGCCTGAGCAACCGACCAGCATTACTGAGCAACCTATGATAGGGAGAATATGTTTCATTTTTATATTGTATCCGGTTTGGTTTGTTAACGAGTGGACGGGTTAACAAGTTAACGGGTAAGTTTGCTATTCCTTATATATAAAGAGTAACTTACCTGTTAACTCGTTAACTTGTTGACTCGTCAACAATAAAGTCAAGCTTTACTTAGTGTACTGTTCGATATCAGAACTTGCTTCGCTGTTATCCATGTCTTCCCAAGTGATAGGTTTAATCTTCTCTTGGAGGTATTCGAAGATAACGAACAATGAAGGAACGATAAAGATCTGGAATATCATACCAATAAGCATACCGCCAATAGCAGTAGTACCGAGTGAACGGTTGGCATTAGCACCTACACCGAATGAGAACATCAAAGGCAACAGACCAATAATCATGGCCAATGAAGTCATCAAGATAGGACGCAAACGTGCACCTGCACCGAGTACGGCAGCCCAAGAGATGCTCATACCCATCTTACGACGGTCAAGGGCGAACTCTACGATAAGGATGGCATTCTTGGCCAACAGACCCATCAACATGATTAATGCAATCTGTACGTAGATGTTGTTGGCGGCTTCACCAAAGATAGGCAATACATTATTAATAGCACCTACACCCTGAATGAAGAGGAACGAACCTGCCAAACCGAAGGGTACTGAAAGCAATACGGCGAACGGAAGCATGTAACTTTCGTACTGTGCTGCCAACAAAAGGTAGATGAATACGAAGCAGAGTACGAACACGATAGCAGTGGTGCTACCTGAGTTTTGTTGCTCTTCACGTGTCTGACCAGAGAACTCGAATGAGTAACCAGCAGGCAAGCTTTGCTCTGCTACTTCTTCAATAGCCTTGATGGCCTGACCTGAGGTGTAACCACTTGCAGGGTTACCATTGACAGCCATTGAAGTGTACATGTTGAAACGGTTGATGTTGTCAGGACCATATGAAGGTGTGATCGTCATGAACTCTGTGATAGGAGCCATTTCTGAGCCGTTGCGTACCTTAATCTTGTAAAGACTCTCAAGGTTGGCGCGGTCAGCCTGTTCACCTTGAATCATTACACGGTAAATCTTACCGAAGCGGTTGAAGTTTGATGCATAAAGACCGCCATAGTAGCCTTGGAGTGTGGTGAGAATGTCCTTCGGAGAAAGGCCAGCACGCTTACACTTCGCTGCATCGATGTCAATAGTGTATTCAGGGAAGTTGGTGTTGAACGTGGTTTGTGCAGATTCGATTTCGGGACGTTTCTTTAAGTCGGCCAAGAAGGTCTGTGCTACTTGATAGAACTTGCTTAAGTCACCACCCGTACGGTCTTGGAGGTTGAGGGTGAAACCGTTGGTCACACCATAACCAGTAATCATAGGCGGCTGGAAGAAGAGTACCTGTGCATCCTTGAACACATCGCGTGAGCGGAGATAGAGGTTGGCAAAGATGACGGTAGAACTTTCCTTCATCGAACGTTCGCTCCAGTCTTTCAACTTGATGATGAATGAACCGTAAGAAGGACCTTCACCACCAATGAATGAGTAACCCGATACGATCGTACTAATTTCAACAGCAGGGCAAGAACGAATGAGGCTATCTACCTTGTTGAGGTAAGCCTCAGTGCGGTCTTGTGAGGTGCCAGGAGGCATCGTTACAACACCCATGATTGTACCCGTATCTTCTGAGGGTACCATTGTAGTAGGCGTAATGTTCATCATCCACACTAATACGGCAATACTACCTGCGACGAAGCCGAGTGAGAGCCAAGGACGCTGAATGAACTTGAGTACGTTCTTCTTATATGACTTCAAAATCTTTTCGAATGAAGCCTCGAAAGAGTTTTGGAACTTCTTCGTAGTCAAGCCGATGAAGGCTAAGATGGCAATAATAGAGAAGATGATGGTCAATACGGGGTGTTCGTCGAAATTGAACATTCCGAAAATCAAACCAAGAATGGCTATGATTACCAGAATAAGCGTAATGCTGGGGTGGAGTATGCGACCGATGCTCTCAGCGTAGCGTTGGTACATGGTCTGACCAGCAGCCTTGTAAGCTTTACCCATGCGTTCGCCTAATGATTCTTCTGCTTCACCATGTGTCTTGTGTGGCTTTAATAAAATAGCACAAAGAGCCGGAGAAAGCGTAAGAGCGTTCAATGCAGAGAAACCGATGGCAATTGCCATGGTTAAACCAAACTGACGATAGAACACACCCGACGTACCTGACATGAAGCTTACAGGGATAAATACGGCCATCATCACCAAGGTGATAGATACAATAGCAGAACCTAACTCGCGCATGGCATCGATAGAAGCCTTGCGGGCAGAGGTGTAACCTTGGTCTAACTTAGCATGTACACCTTCAACCACCACAATGGCATCGTCGACTACAATCGCAATGGCCAACACCATAGCCGAGAGTGTCAACAAGTTGATAGAGAAGCCGATAGCGTAAAGTGCAAAGAAAGTACCAATCAATGCTACGGGGATAGCTACTGATGGGATAATTGTGCTTCGCATATCTTGCAAGAAGATGTATACCACGATAAACACGAGGATAAAGGCTTCAATCAATGTCTTGATTACTTCGTGGATAGAGGCGAAGAGGAAGTCGTTGACATTCTGAGCTACCTTAATCTGCATACCTTGAGGTAGTGATTTCTGTGCGTTGTCAAGCAACTTTTCGCAGTCTTGAATAATCTCAGTAGCATTAGAACCTGCCATCTGTGACACCATACAAGTAACGGCATTGTGGCCATTAACCTTACCTGAGAATGCGTAACTCATACGACCGAGTTCTACGCGAGCTACATCTTTTAAGCGGATGAGTGTACCATCAGCGTTGGCCTTGATGACCATGTTCTCAAATTCTGGAACTTGGCTTAAACGACCCTTATAGCGGAGTGTGTACTGGAAAGTCTGATTCTCACGTTCACCAATGTTACCCGGAGCGGCTTCAATGTTTTGCTCAGCAAGTACACCACTGATATCGGTAGGCATGAGGTGGTATTCCGCCATCTTCTCTGGGTTGAGCCAAATACGCATAGAGTAGTCGGCACCCATCACATTGGCATCACCAACACCCTTTACACGCTGAATCTGCGGAATGATGTTAATCTTTGCATAGTTGTCGATGAAGGAAGGATCATAGCGGTCTTCCATATCGGCAACAGAGAAAATCATCAACATAGAGTTTTGACGCTTCTGGGTAATCACACCGACTTGTGTAACTTCAGAAGGCAAAAGGCCTTGTGCCTTTGCTACACGATTCTGAACGTTGACGGCAGCCATATCAGGGTCGGTACCCATCTTAAAGGTAATCTGAATGGAGGCCGAGCCCGTATTGGTTGCAGTAGATGTCATGTAGTCCATGTTTTCTACACCATTGATTTGCTCTTCAAGCGGAGCGATCACGGAGTTCAACACGGTCTGCGCATTTGCACCCGTATAAGTGGTGCTCACCTGCACAGTAGGTGGTGCGATGTCAGGATACTGGACGATAGGCAGTGAGGTAAGACCTAACACACCCAATATGACAATCACAATAGATATAACGGTCGAAAGAACCGGTCGATTTATAAACCGATCTAGTGTCATCTTATTCTGATTTTTAGTTAGTTATGTGATAATAAGTAAGGGAAAAGTTTAAATTCTATCCTTTTACTTAATACTTGCGAAAAATATTATTTTTCGCCAGGCATTTTTCCGTCCTTCATTGCCTTTTGCTCCTTAGCTTGGTTAGCTTTGAGCTGAGCGGGAGTGATAGGATTGATCTTCTGTCCATTCTTTAACTGGTTAACACCATCGACAACGATGCGCTCGCCAGCACGAAGACCTGAAGCAACGACGTAAGTTTGACCATTGTTCTGTGGAAGAACGGTGATTTCGCGTGTAGCAACAGTTTTGTCTGCATTAACTACGTAAACGAACTTCTTGTCTTGTACGTCGAATGTTGCGCTTTGGGGCACCATGATAGCATCGCTTGCATGAGTAGGAATGAGGATAGAACCCGTACCACCTGAGCGGAGAATGTGTTGAGCGTTGTCGAAAGTTGCACGCATCTGAACAGAACCCGTACTTGGGTCAATTACACCGCTAACGGTGCTGATTGTACCGCTTTGACTGTAAGTAGTACCGTCAGAAAGTACAAGGCTAACAGCGGGCATCTTCTTGATAGCTGCGTTTACGCCACCTGCTTCACGAGTCAGGGCGAGGAGTTGCTTTTCAGTCATTGAGAAGTATACGTACATCTTTGAGATGTTTGACACGGTGGTCAAAGCTTCAGCAGACTGTCCGCTAACCAAGCTACCAACACGGTAAGGGATAGAACCTACAACGCCGTCAGCGGGACTAGTTACTGTACACCAACGCAGGTTGTCTTGTGCGCTTTGGAGCTGAGCCTCAGCTGCTGCTAATTGAGCTTCATAAGAAGCAAGCGTGTTTTCAGCCATCTTCAAGTCGTAGCTTGAAATGATGTTTTGCTTGAAGAGCATGCGCTTATTATCAACTGTCAATTTCTGCGTAGCAATGTTGGCGCGGCAAACACGAATTTGAGCTTTCGCAGCTTTAACTGTGGCACGATATTGTTCTGAGTCAATCAAGAAAAGGGGTTGTCCCTTACGAACAGTTGCGCCTTCATCAACAAGGAGCTTAACCAAGTAACCTGAAACTTTCGGACGGATCTCAATATCTTGCATACCCTTAATGGTCGCAGGATAAGACGTCTTCAAGTCAGCCGTAGTGGTTTGTATTGTTTCAACTGCGAAGTCATTGCTGGCTTCGCCCATTTTGTTTGACTTGCTGCCGCAGCTGGTTAGCATGACTGCGGTAAGCACCCATAAAGCGATTTTCTTCATGTGTAGTATAATAAATGTGTTATATTGTTTGCTATTTCTTATGGTTTGTGTATTGATAACGTATTGGAATACACATACCCTAATATATATATCGGTGCAAAGTTACGGCAAAAAAACTAATCGTGGTGTATTAGTTTTCCTTGAAAGTGGTCGTATTAGTATTTTTTAGTGTTGAGCGGAATACTAATGATGCTATTTGCATTTTTGACTTTGCAATAAAGTGTATTTGTTTGATGTTCATAGACTTGTATAAAAACAAGAAGTTTGTAAGAAAAGTAAAGATAAAAGGCACGATTTCAAGCGTAATAGTGTCTTGAAATCGTGCCTTTTATTGTGAAATGTCTTTTGATTATTAGTAGGCCAAGCGAACGTTGTCAACCCAAAGCGTGTTGCCAACCCTGCCTATGTATGCACCACCATGACTAGAGTCAAATTGTAGCACCATGTGTGTTGGGGTTTCGTTGGCTGCAGCCCAACCTACTTCTCTTACAGGAACCATTCTCCCCTTTGAGTTGCGAGCATATTTAGTAGTTGCTCCAGAGGTGAGCGCCCAGGCTGAAGAGTAGAAGCCCTTGCCGCGAATGTCGCCATACTGAATAGTGAAAGATTGATTGTTCCTCCAATTGGTTGTGCTATTGAAGCGGTGAACCATAGTTCCTACGCGCTTGGCATAGATGTGTCCGTTCTTATCTTCCCAACGCTTCTGCAGATAGAGAATGCAGTCGGCCATGTCTTGACCAGCAACGCTTGAACCTTTGGTAATACCATTTTGGCGAATACGATTGCCTTTTACAATGTGAGTTTTGTAGTCAAACACAATGGCTTTTGGACGTGCTTTGAAAGGAATACCTGCATTCAGCTTTGCCATTGGGTTCTTGGTGTCGGTGATCGGTTGTATCGTGTTGCCTAAGAAGATAGAACCTGCAGCTAACACTTTGATATTGATAATGCCTAATACTTTCGCCTCAACTATGTGTGTGTAGAGCTTAACGCAGTGTCCGTGTCCGGGGTGGTTGTCGCGGTAAACGCTAACGTTTGTTTTTGTCACACCACTCACCCTTGCCCATACGTTAGATGAACCCCATGGTGAGCCGAGGTGCATCAGTGTAACCGTGTTGCCACCGATAATGCCGCTTTCTTTGATAGTTTGTGAAGTCCAGCTCTCGAAATTTCCTTTAGGTATAAACTTCAAGTTTCCTGTTGTTTCATCAGCTTGAGTAGCTTCAAGATATTCGGGCGAGTAGGGAATTGCCTTCATTGAAGTAGCACCTGCAATAATGAAGAGTGCACTTAATGCGAATGATTTGAAATTCATAGTTTAATGAATGTTTATTTAGTTTTTTAGTTTAGTCGTTAGTGGGTTAAAAGGCTTCATTGATATTGAATATCAATCCGCCTCCATTGCGTGTAAAGCCGTAGTCAATGCGAATGTTGATACGCTTCTTAAATTCCCATCTGTAGCCTACGCCAGCATTGGGTAAGGTGCGTCGCCATGCGATGTGGTCAAAGTCGGCAAAGGCATTGGCTAAAGCCACCCATGCTACAACGCCACTGCGTCCCTTGATGTGTTGACGTAGCTCAATCTGTCCTTCAATTAAGTTTTTGTCGTTGTATCTGCCTGCGTAGTAGCCGCGCATACGATCATTTGTGCCTACTTCGGCCATAAATGCCCATGGAGTGTGGCCATAGTTGAATAAACCATGTAACTCACCTGCAAGGATTGCGCCTTTCCATAATTTGCCATAAGTGGCAAACGTGGCTTCTGTACTTGAGAAATTGTAGTCGCCATTACCAAAGCAACGAGGCGTAAACGTTTGGTCGACTTGTAAGAACACACCTCGTGAGGCGTTGAGCATGAAGTCGCGTGAGTCGTAAGTGAATGACACACCAGCTGTATATGCTCTCGCGGTTTTGCTTTGTCCTTGCCATAGGTAAGCATACTCGTCTTTGATATTGCGTGCTTGTACTACGCGATAGTTTACGAATGGACCAATAAAGGTTTTAGGGGCTAATTTAATCATAAAACGCGCCATGGCGTTGATGCGATTGCGTCGGTAGTCTGTCTTGTTGTCGTCGTTGTCGGCATTAACATAGCCAATGCCCCAGTATTCGTTGCTAAAAGTTGAGAGATTTATCTTATAGTCTAACTGGAATTTCTCATGCGGAAATATATGATTACCACGCAGTCCAACCATAAAGAATCCCTTAGTGGTCATATTGCTATAGATAGACGCATTTGAACGTTGAAGGGTGGGGTCGGAACGGTCGGTAGAGTAGGTGGCAGTTCCTAAAAATCCAAGTCCTAAACCTGTGGTTGATGAATAGTTCGGGCCTGGTACGAAGCCAAAATCAATTTTCTTATTGGGTTTTTGCTTATTCGACTCGCGAAAGTAATACAATACTTTTTTCCACAATCCTTTTGGGCGTTGATAGATTGTGCTATCAGAGACGATGCTATCGCTATTAGCGACGAAGTTGTCGCTATCAGTAATAGGGGCTGGCACTTCGGTGTCAACCCTTTCATTCGTCGCAAATAAATTTGTGCCCCAAAAAAGTGAATATAGTACGCTAAGGCCCATCGCCTTTTGTACCGTAGAGACTGCTTTCTTCATACAGGGCGCAAAATTACGGGTTTCTGTAAAAACAGACTAATTTTTTCGGTATTTATTAAATAAGTACCGATAAATATGGGGCGTATCCACTAGGAGTGCGGGATACAAGCCGCGTCTCTGGTGGACAACAAATTACGGTTTGATGATGTTTTCGTCGAAAGTGCAAAAACTATTCGTCGAGAGTGTTTCTCTTGATCTTCGTTCCGTTTATTTCTATCCCATTTCAATGCAAAAATGTTCGCTTTTGTGTCTATATTGGGAAGTATGAGAAGGTCAAGATTTTTTACCTATTTACGTCGTTTTTTTACAAAAAAAAGAATCCGTTGCACGTACATGAAGATGTGTGCATCGGATTCTTTAGGCGGAGTATGATGTGTTGTTATTTCTTCAGAACAGGCTCACAAGTAAGATTAACGCCTAATTTCTTGAAGATTTTTTGGTCAACTTCGCTCAGCATGACAGTGCAGTGAACTTGACAACCGCGCAATTTAGGAAGTTGTTGGAGTGCTCGTTGACAATTCTCATCGTTTTCGGAGAGAACAGAAAGTGCTACAAGCACTTCGTCAGTGTGCAGACGTGGATTGTGTCCACCTAAATAGTTAATCTTAGTGTATTGAATCGGTTCAATCATTGACTGCGGAATGAGTTTGAGGTTGTGGCCGATGCCAGCTAAGTGCTTCATTACATTGAGCAATAAAGCAGCGCTGCAACCTAACAACTCGCTTGAGTGGCCTGTAATAATCGTACCGTCTTCAAGTTCGATGGCCGATGAGGTGTGTCCCGTCTCTTTGAGTGAAGCCTTTGCAGCAGTGGTGGTGCGTCGGTAATCAGTAGTGATATGCGCTTGGTTAAAGAGCATCTGGATCTTGCTGATTTCAGATTCATTGCAAGCTCCCCGCGCCATCTTATTAGTAGCATCGTAATAACGGCGGATAATCTCGTTCTTAGAGGCATCGCAGCAAACTTCATCGTCGCTAATGCAGAAACCAACCATGTTTACCCCCATGTCAGTAGGCGACTTGTAAGGGTTGGAACCATAAATACCTTCAAAGAGTGCGTTGAGTACGGGATAAATCTCAATGTCGCGATTGTAGTTAATAGCGATCTTGTTGTAGGCTTCAAGGTGGAAGGGGTCAATCATGTTGACATCGTTGAGGTCGGCTGTTGCGGCCTCATAGGCAATGTTAACGGGGTGCTTTAGGGGTAAGTTCCAAACAGGGAAAGTCTCGAACTTGGCATAACCTGCACGAATGCCACGCTTGTTTTCGTTGTAAAGCTGGCTCAAGCATACTGCCATCTTGCCGCTACCTGGGCCCGGTGCAGTGACAATGACTAAAGGACGTGATGTCTCGACGTAGTCGTTCTTACCAAAGCCTTCGTCAGATGCGATAAGCTTAACATCGTGTGGATAACCTTCGATGAGGTAGTGACAATACGTCTTGATATTTTCGCGCTCCAAACGTTGTTTAAACTGTGTGGCTGCAGGCTGACCATTGTAATGGGTTATGACAACAGAGCCTACCATGAACCCTCGATTTTGAAATTCGCCTCTGAGTCGAAGCACGTCCTCGTCGTAGGTAATGCCAAGGTCGGCACGTTTTTTATTCTTTTCGATGTCTGTAGCGCTAATTACGATAACGATTTCGATGCTATCGTTTAGTTTTTGAAACATACGGAGCTTGCTGTCGGGTAGGAAACCTGGCAAGACGCGGCTTGCGTGGTGGTCGTCGAATAGTTTGCCACCTAATTCGAGGTAGAGCTTGCCATCGAATTGCGAGATGCGCTCTTTGATGTGTTCAGACTGAATTCTTTGGTACTTCTCGTTGTCAAATCCAATGTTCATATAGTTGCTTGCTATTAAGTTTTTGCAAAGTTAAATATTTATTTTAGCACCTTATACTTTCGCAAGAATATTTCTACCTTTCGTGTGTAATTTTGTGGGTGGTATAAGTAGCTTTTGGCATGCGGCGCGTTGGGTGCAATCCAAAGTTCTTTGGGGTGTGGCTTTGCCTTGTAAAGTGGGTAGACCATGCTTGTCGGAACAAAAGCATCGGCGCTGCCATGAATGAATAGCATGGGGCGCGTACACAGCTTCACTTGTTTGAGTGAAGAGGCTTGGTAGAAGTTCCAGCCATAGGCGAATTGACAAAGTTGTGAAGCAAGGGGAATAAGTGGCCACTGTGGAAGGTTGAACTGCTCTTTCAATTCTTTGCTAAACTGTTCAGCAACCGAAGTGTAGCCACAGTCCTCAATGTAGGCCATTACTGAGGGCGATACATCTTTGTCACCTGAAAGCATCATGGTAGTAGCAGCTCCCATTGAAACACCATGCACGACAATGCGTGCGCTGTCACCGAATAGTTGAGGAACGACAAGGTTTGTCCACTGCTTTATGTCAAGACGGTCGTTCCACCCCATTTGGAAATGGTTGCCACTCGAACGTCCTGCGTTGTAAAGGTCGGGGAGCAGAATGTTCGTATTTAGTTGGCGGTTGTACATTCTGCCTAAAGGCATCATACGTATGGCGCAGTCGGTATATCCGTGTACTAAAACGGCAGTAGTCGCTGTAGGCAGTGGCGCTGCTATGTACCAAGCGTGTAGCGTGTCTTGACGTGGTGTGATGATCGTAGTGTCTTTGAGCGCATGGGCGGTTTGAAGAGAATCGCGCCATTGTATCATGCCTGGATATAAACTATCAACTTCATGCCAAGCTAAGGCCTCGTTGCGTGAGCGATCACCTGGTTTGAGTGCATAGTTGAGTAAGTAGTTGGCTCCACCTATTAACGATACAGCGAATATGCAGCAGACGATAAGTATTGCGGAAAAGAAAGTTCGCTTCTTCATATTTAATATTTAAAGGGAAGGAAAGAAAAAGAGGTGAAGCAAGTAAGTGTGCTTCACCTCTTATATATAAATAGGACGAGATTATTTAATCAAGACCTTTTTGCCATTGATGATATAAAGGCCTGCGGGAAGTTGTTGAAGTGCAGCGTTGATAGTTTGCGCTCTTCTTACGAGTTGGCCTTGCGTATTGTAGACGCTGAATGCGCCTTGGCTGTCGATTTTAATGGTTGCAATAGCCGTTGATGAAGCTTGGGCGTAGATGCTAACGGGTTGTTGTTTGCTTGTCGACTTGTAGGTGGCAAAGCGAGGGCTGCTTGAGTTGAAGTTGATATAGCGGTCGTCGAACTTATTACTTCTTATCTTTGCCGTGCCGTCGTTGGCGATGGTTATGTCCCAAAGTGCGTCTTCAGTGTTTGCTTTGTCAGTGCTTTGCAGTTTGTTGGCATCTGATGAGAGACAGAGATAAACGTTTGCAACTTGGTCATAGAGTGTCCATTGCTGATTGCTACCACCTAATATAAAGGCATAGGGTTGGTCGGCACCACCGACTTCAGTCTCGATTGCATTGTCTGTTACTTCAACGTTAGCATAGCTGCGGATGTCACTTCCTTGGTTTGACATGGCTACGTTTTTACCTTTTAAGTTGCCGACAATGAGTAGTTGCTTTCCTACTGTAAGTGAAGCATTATCGGTGACAAGTGTATATACGTTTTCGCCCATAGGAGCATCGGGTTGCAATGTGTAAGTAACCGTAACTTCTTCGCTCTTATTCTGTCCTAACATTGCGTACGCTGTGATAGTCGTGTTGGCGTTAATGTCGACTTGAGCCGTCATGTAAGCCGTCTGAATATCTCCTTGATTTACGCTGTAATAGATGGTAGCTCCTTCAGTAGTGGTAGAGATAGTAACGTTCGTTCCCTTGGCTACAACTCCGCTTGCAGGTGAGAATGTAGGCGCGACAACTGTTGTAGGTTTTGGATCGGGCGTTGGGTCAATTGTTCCACTGTTATCGTAATTATCGGGGTCGAAGGCTGTTGATGTCTTGCTGCCCCAAACGTATTGTTCTAATCCTGGATAGTCAATGTAGGGGTTACGATTGCCTTGAATCTTATAAACGGCATTATTGCGGTCTATCTCTTTTTTGCTTACGGGGTCCTCTTGTGCCCAACGGAGCAACATGGTAATGACCCATTCCTTGTAGGCGGGGTAGGCATTGCCCGCTAACATGTCAGAGTGCCAACCTGCGATTTTGTCTTCGTAGGCCGTAGCCATGTAGAAGTAGGTGCGGGCAAAGTCTCCTTTGTATTCGTCGTTGGGTTCAAATACGATGCCTTTGTAGCCTGGCACAGTGCAAGTTCCTAACTTTGAAAAACCGTTTGCTGATGTGTAGGTTTCGCCGTTTGTTTCACCAAATGGGTAGTTACTGCGTCGATTGTTAACGTATCCATCGGTAGGGTAAAGGTGGAATAAGTCGGTATACATGGGTTTCTCATCATTAAACCAACTTTTAGGGAATGAGTGCTCGCGATTGTAGCTATTGCCTTCACTTTTATAGTTGGCTCCTTGTGCTGGACCTCCGGGGACGTAGTTGGTAACATTTGAGTACATATCCCAAATCTTGCCGTCAGCGCGAACGTCTGTCTTCTTGTAGGCTTCCCATAAAGCCTTGTAAGAGAGTGCGGTGTGTGAAGCGATCTTTTGATAAAGGGCTGTCTTAAGGCTTTTGCCTTTTTGTCCCTTTGCACTGCTATAATAGTTGACAGGAATTTGTGCTTGCAGCAGAAGTGCAACGTACAAAAGCATCAACATCGTGAGTGATTGCCTTTTTACTAATTGCTTGTGCATAAGTAAGTGTTTTTAGTTGAGTGAATAGTTAGGTGCAAAGTTCAGCCTTTTATGGCGACTAATCAAGCAATAAAAGAATTTTGTGCGTTTTTTTGTTTACGTAAGCGTAAAATTGCGAAAAGTATCAGTTTATATCGATGAAAAACTTTACTTTTGCATAATATATGATAGGTTTCGGCTCAGCATAACGCTCAAGCAAGCTTGGCGTCCTGCGCTATCTTTTTCCAATAAACAATCTAACAAAATGCGAAAGTACCTTGTCTTGCTGCTTGTCGTGCTATTTCCTTTCTTGAGTATAATGGCTGAGAAATGGACGCCTGAAAGCCTTCCGATGCCTTACCTTCGGGATGTGAGGCAACATGTCTGTAATCCAGACGAGGTCCTCTCAAACGCTGTCGTTGACTCTTTAAATGTTTTGCTTACACAGTTAGAACGTGATAAAGGCGTTCAAACAATCGTAGTTGTTGTAAAGCAATTAGAGGGAGATGACCCTTACGATTTTTGTATGCAGTTAGGCCGTAAGTATGGCATTGGCTCGAAAAAACAACGGACGGGTCTTATCGTTCTATTGGCTACAGAAGACAGAAGTTATCAAATATTGACTGGTAACGGATTGGAAGGAACGTTGCCCGATGGCATTTGTCGTAGAATACAGAATAGGGTTATGGTGCCTGCTTTGAAACGAAGCGATTGGAATGGTGCTATGCTCAACACGATTAAAAGCATTGATAACTATGTGAGGGGAGACGACACGTTGAATGCCGATAGTGATGATGAAGATGAAGATGCTGCTTTAGTCGGAGCTGTGCTAACGGGGGTGCTTATCATTTTTGGTGGTGTTGTCTTTTGGATGTCGCGTAAAAGATGTCCGAAATGCGGGAAACGCATGAAAAAGGTAAGTACCAGTCGTGTAAGACACTCCTTGTCAAACACGTGGGTTTATTGCACAAAATGGCGTTGTCCTAAGTGTGGTCATACGACTAATACTTATACCGATGATGTTGCGCGCGATAGTAGTGGTGGATTTCCTCCTATTAATATGGGCGGTGGTTCATTACATTCGTCTGGCAGTTCGCTCGGAGGCGGTGTATTTGGCGGCGGCACATTCGGTGGCGGTGGTAGTGGCGGTCGCTTTTAATACCTGTAAGTTGTTTTGAATTCTTTTACTAAAATAGATTGAATTATGAAGAAAGGAACTATTGCTCTGCTTGTAGTGGGCGTGTTTATTTTAGCTTTAGTAATGGGCACGTTGACCACTTATAATGGACTTGTATCAAAAGACGAGGCCGTTGCCACAGCGTGGGGCAACGTTCAGTCGCAATATCAGCGTCGTGCTGATTTGGTGCCTAACTTAGTAAGTACTGTAAAGGGCTATGCTAAGCATGAAAGCGAAACGCTTGAAGGTGTCGTGGCAGCACGTGCAAAGGCTACGCAGATAACTGTTAATGCTGATGAGTTAACTTCTGAAAAACTGAAACAATATCAGGCCGCACAGGGTGAGTTGTCGCAAGCCTTAGGTCGCTTAATGGCGATACAAGAGAATTACCCACAGTTGAAGGCAAACGAGAACTTCTCAGAGTTGCAGGCTCAACTTGAGGGTACAGAAAATCGTATTAATGAGAGCCGTCAACTCTTCAATTCGGCTGTACAGGCGTATAATGTCAGTGTGCGTCGCTTCCCTGCCAATATTGTAGCAGGAATGTTTGGCTTTGAAAAGAAGTCACAGTTTGAGGCTGAAAGCGGTGCGGAAAAAGCGCCCAAAGTAGAGTTTTAAATAGTAGGGGCAACACCAACAACTTGATGTGTGCCCCTTTGTCGTAATCATAAGCAAAAAGAAAAACTAATATAAGAATCCTCATGGATAGCAAACAACGTTACATGATGCGCGGTGTGTCCGCCATGAAAGAAGACGTGCATAACGCCATTAAGAACATTGATAAGGGTATATTCCCACAAGCCTTTTGTAAGATTATTCCAGATATTTTGGGAGGCGATCCTGAATATTGCAACATTATGCATGCCGATGGTGCTGGTACGAAGTCAAGCCTTGCCTATATGTATTGGAAGGAGACGGGCGACCTTTCTGTTTGGAAGGGTATCGCTCAAGATGCCTTGATTATGAACACTGACGACTTGCTTTGTGTGGGTGCGGTTGATAACATATTGGTAAGTTCAACGATAGGCCGTAACAAAATGCTGATTCCTGGTGAAGTGATTTCGGCTATTATCAATGGTACGGACGAATTGTTGCAACAGATGCGTGATATGGGCGTAGGCATTTACGCAACAGGTGGCGAAACGGCCGATGTCGGTGACTTGGTTCGCACAATTATTGTAGACTCTACTGTAACTTGTCGTATGAAGCGCAGCGACGTTATTAATAATGCCAATATTCGTCCTGGCGATGTAATTGTCGGACTTTCGTCATGTGGTCAAGCTACTTACGAAAAGGAGTATAATGGTGGTATGGGGTCAAATGGTTTGACTTCAGCTCGTCACGATGTGTTTGCCAAGTATTTGGCTGAGAAATATCCTGAGAGCTACGACCATGCAGTACCTAAAGAGTTAGTATATAGCGGTGGCTATAAGTTGACAGACGCAGTAGAAGGTTCGCCCCTAAACGCTGGTAAGTTGGTACTCTCGCCCACACGTACTTATGCCCCTGTAGTTAAGAAGTTATTAGACGAACTTCGTCCCGAAATACATGGTATGGTGCATTGTACAGGTGGCGCACAAACCAAGGTATTGCACTTTGTAGGTGAAAATTGTCGCGTAATTAAAGACAATATGTTCCCTGTGCCTCCTCTCTTTAAGGCTATTGCCGAACAGAGTGGTACGGATTGGGCTGAAATGTATAAGGTGTTTAACATGGGACATCGCTTAGAAGTATATGTACGTCCAGAACAGGCAGAACAGGTAATTGCGATTAGCAAAGACTTTAATATTGACGCTCAAGTGGTAGGCCACATTGAAGAAGGCCCGCGCTCGTTGACCATTAAGAGTGAATTTGGCGAGTTTAATTATTAAACTCGTTTAAGTTATTGGTCATAAAAAATGGTGTTGGGACGCAGAGTTCGGATTCTTTAAACTCTGTATCCCAACATTGTTTGGTTATAAATATCATTTTACAACGTAGATGAATACATTATTAGATAAATTGAACGGACTCGTGGCTCGCTTTGAGGAGGTAAGCACGTTGATTACTGACCCAAATGTGATTGCTGATCAACAGCGTTACGTTCGATTGACAAAAGAGTATAAAGAATTAGAGGACTTAATGGCAGCACGCAAGGAGTACGCCAACTTGCTGTCAAATTTAGAAGAAAGCAAGGATATGCTACTGCATGAGACAGATGCTGATATGAAAGAAATGGCTCGTGAAGAAGTGGCTGCTTGCGAAAAGCGAATCCCGGAGTTAGAAGAGAGCATAAAGTTAATGCTTGTGCCCAAAGACCCTGAAGATAGTAAAAATGCTATACTCGAAATACGTGGCGGAACGGGAGGTGATGAGGCCGCTCTGTTTGCTGGAGACTTGTTCCGTATGTATTCTAAGTACTGCGAGCGTAAGGGGTGGAAGTTGGAAGTGTCGAGTGCCAGTGAAGGTGCTGCAGGTGGTTTCAAGGAAATTGTATGTTCTGTAACGGGTGCAGACGTGTATGGCACATTGAAGTATGAAAGTGGTGTGCATCGCGTGCAGCGCGTTCCTGCCACCGAGACACAAGGACGTGTGCACACTTCGGCAGCGACTGTAGCTGTGCTCCCTGAGGCAGAGGCTTTTGATGTCGTAATTAATGAGGGCGAAATAAAGTGGGACACTTTCCGCTCAAGTGGTGCTGGAGGACAGAATGTAAATAAGGTGGAATCGGGCGTTCGCTTACGTTATAATTGGAAAAATCCTAACACGGGCGAGGTAGAAGAGATATTGATTGAGTGTACCGAAACGCGTGACCAACCCAAGAATAAAGAGCGCGCATTGGCTCGTTTGCGTACTTTCATTTACGATAAGGAACATCAAAAATATGTTGACGATATAGCTAACAGACGTAAAACGTTGGTGTCGACAGGTGACCGCTCGGCAAAGATTCGCACCTACAATTATCCACAAGGACGTATTACCGACCACCGTATTAATTACACTATTTACAACTTACAAGCGTTTATGGACGGCGACATTCAAGACTGCATAGACCACCTTATTGTTGCTGAGAATGCAGAGCGCTTAAAGGAAGCTGAAATGTAGCATTGCGCCATGTTACGATTGTCATTCTTGTTATTGTGTTGCGTTGTGTTCTCTTTTACTTCTTGTCGTAAAAGGAACGTAACCTCACAAAGTGATAATGGTGCTTTTGCTAAGGCGAAGACGAATGCTACAGGACCTGTAGTTGATAGAATAATGCAGTCGGGCGAACTTATAATTGGTACGATAAGTGGACCTGATACTTACTTTGACTATCAAGGGCGTGGCATGGGACTTCAATATGCATTGGCCGAAGATTTTGCCACAACTTTAGGCGTCGGAGTAAGAGTCGAATTGGCTACGGATAGTTTGCAGCTTGTTAAGATGTTGAAGCAAGGAGAAGTTGACTTGATTGCTTATCCTTTGTCTTCATCGTTCTGTAAAAAAGAGCATATCACTGCGGCAGGGGCTATAAATGAGAAGTCCAAGAATAGTTGGGCTACTCTTTCGACGGTTAGTGATTTGATTGAAGCCTTAAATGATTGGTTTGGCGATGGTGTAGAATTAAAGGCAAAAAAACAAGAAGCCGATTGGTTGCATAATCGTAGAGTTGTACGTCGTAAAGTGCGTGCACCATTCATTTCGCGCGAAAAGGGTATTATCTCAACCTACGATTCTTATTTTAAAGACGCTGCTCGGGCTGTAGGTTGGGATTGGCGCCTATTTGCGGCACAATGCTATCAAGAGTCAGGTTTCGACCCGAATGCAGTTTCGTGGGCTGGAGCCTGTGGGCTGATGCAACTAATGCCTACAACGGCAGCGCAATATGGATTGTCGCGTAATCAAATCTTTGGCCCTTCTGAAAATATAGCCGTTGCAGCTCGTCATATTCAACATTTGCAGCAGCAATTCGCTTCGATTAGTGAACCGCAAGAGCGTGTAAAGTTTGTCTTAGCTGCCTATAATGGAGGTTTAGGTCATATACGCGATGCACAATCTTTGGCTCGAAAGCATGGAGGTAACGCCAATTTATGGTCAGATGTGGGCTACTATGTTCGCAATTTAAGCCAACCGCAGTTCTATCGCGATCCTGTCGTAAAACATGGTTATATGATAGGAAGCGAAACTTATGGTTATGTACAAAGCATTTTTGACCGTTGGCGGCAGTATGGTGGCAATGTCCATAGCTTAGGTGCGTCTTCTGTTGAGCTATCATCATCTTCTGTTAACAAGGTAAGATCTGGTAGTGACGGCGAGCGTATTACTCCTCATAAGAAGAACCGGTATAGTAGAAGTCACAAAATTCTTTCGCCTGAGGAATTGCAAAAGCAGGCACAGTGAGAGTGTTGCATTATTATATGTATTGTGCCATTTATCTTCTCATGTAAAGATGAAGAATAGTAATCAAATGACATATTTTGCAATTGATCTAAAGTCTTTTTTTGCTTCAGTTGAATGCGTAGAGAGAGGATTAAATCCTCTCTCTACGCATCTTGTCGTGGCTGATAAAGGCCGAACGGAAAAGACGGTGTGCTTGGCCGTAACTCCTTCGTTAAAAGCATTCGGTATAGCTGGTCGTGCTCGATTGTTTGAAGTTGTGCAACGCGTTAAGGAAATAAATCGTGATAGATTAGTTCGAAGCCCGCGTCATCAATTTGTAGGAAAGTCTTGTTCCCCTGTTGATTTAGATGCCCATCCCGACTGGGAACTTGATTATATAATAGCCCCGCCTCGTATGGCTTATTATATTGATTATAGCACACGTGTGTATGATGTCTATTTGCGTTATGTTCAGCCTAAAGATATTTATTCTTATTCCATTGATGAGGTGTTTATTGATGCTACTGATTATTTAGATTTGTATAATATGTCAGCGCATGCTTTCGCGTTAATGTTGGTAAAGGAAGTTTTGCGTGAAACGGGCATAACGGCAACCGCGGGTATAGGAACTAATCTATATCTTGCTAAAGTGGCTATGGATATAGAAGCGAAACATATAGAAGCTGATAAGGATGGGGTGCGAATTGCAGAATTAGACGAGATGACGTATAGAAAACGTCTATGGGACTATAAGCCTATTACCAAATTTTGGCGTATTGGTCATGGCATAGCGAAACGATTGGAAGCTTATCATGTTTACACGATGGGCGATTTGGCTCGCTTGTCCGTCAGAAATGAAGAACAGCTCTTTAAGTCGTTTGGTATAAATGCAGAGTTGCTGATTGATCACGCGTGGGGAGTCGAACCTTGTACTATTGCTGATATAAAAGGCTATCGGCCAGAGCAGAAGTCAATTAGCCGCGGACAAGTGTTGCATGAACCTTATAATTACGAAAAGACTATGGCTGTGGTGCGTGAAATGGCAGAACAAATGTCGCTTGAACTATTTGATAAACAAATGGTCGCAGGACAACTTACAATCGATGTTGGTTACGATCGCGAAAGCTTACGATTGCCCAATTTTAGTCAAGTATTTTGCGGCACTTTAGTAAGAGATCATTATGGTCGTCAAGTGCCGAAGCCTGCACATGCCACAATGCAAATTGACAGTAATAGTACTTTCTCAACGGAGCTTGTTGTAAATATATTTATTAATCTATTAGATAAGTGTGCGAACAAATCCTTGCTCTTTCGTGGATTGAATCTAACAGTAGGCAAGTTGAAGAGTTATTCCGATTTACGTAAAAAGCAGAGAATCGTACAACTTGACTTATTTACTGATTATAGTGCATTAGAAAATGAGAAACAACAAGCAGAAGAAAAGCAGGAAAGAGCGGCTAAGGTACAAGAAGCCGTGTTGCACATTAAAAAGGATTTAGGAAAAAATGCAATATTAAAAGGTAGCAACTTTGCAGAAGGGGCAACGATGAAAGAGCGTAACCTGCAAATTGGTGGGCATAAAGCATAGTTACCCTTTTCGTGTAATGGTGTAATACGTAACTTTGTACCACCAAAATTTCGTAATGTTAAACAACCAGGAAATCGTAAACTTGAGTTAATGATACATTGATGTTCAAAACCCAAAGCGCGAAGCGCGCCTTAATGTTCATTCCTGCCTTTTCGATAAATTGAAGTTTGAAATCCTCTACAAAATGTTTCAGAACGCCCAAAATAGGCATTGTGGTTACGTATATTTTACCTTTGCATATTTTATGTTTCATGTTTCATTTTTATATTTCAACTTATTGATTATCAATACTTTTGAAGGCTGAAACATACGACTTCTATGTTTCATTTTTAGTTTCAATGTTTCACTCAAAAAAAAACACTGTGGGAGCGATTTAAAAACACTGTGGGAGCGATTCAAAAACACAATGGGAGCGTGAAATCTCTCCCATTGTGTTTTTATTTTTTGTGTAAAGCTTATTCCGTATTCTTATAAAGGAGTTTTTAGTTTGTGAGTTACAAGGTTATAAGGTTTCATCATATAGAGAGTAAACAAAACAAGCTTTATAACCTCATAACCTCAAAAAAAGAAAATTGAAATAGAAGACTGAATACTGAACAATAAAACTGAAACTATGAAACTAAAAATGAAACATAAAAATGCTATGTTTCATAGTTTCAAGTCGTTGATAATCAATGTGTTACCACGTAAAAATGAAACATGAAACAAAAAACAGCGGTGGTAAAAAACTGTAAGGGTTTTACCACCGTTGTACCGGTATTTGGGTAATAAAAAGGTCAATGTCTGTGATTGACAGAGACATTGACCTTATTGTAATAGTGCGGAAAGAACAGGATTCGAACCTGCGAAGCCCTTTAGGGGCTTACACGCTTTCCAGGCGTGCCTCTTCAACCACTCGAGCACCTTTCCTAATATGTCAAGGAGAAATACTTACTTGAGTACTCCTTCTAACTCTTCCACCTCGCGGCGAAACTCTTTGTCTACTCCGATGCGATGTCCCACTTGATTGCACGCATAAAGCACTGTGCTGTGGTCGCGCTTGCCAAACTGACGGCCTATTTGGCTATAGGTAGTTTCAGTATATTTGTGAATTAAGAACATGGCCAACTGGCGAGCTTGCACAATGGCCTTCTTGCGACTTTTTGAAGTCAAATCCTTTGTTTTAACACCATAGCGCTGACATACGGTCGAGGCAATGTCGTCGGCCGAAAGCTCTTTGCGTTCGAGGTTGACTGCACGCGCTACTACGCGTTGGGTGAGCTGAAGGTCTATCTCGCAGTTGTCAACCACCGAATAGGCCATGATGGAGTTGATGATACCCTCTAACTCACGTACACTGCTCTCTACATTTTGAGCAATGTATTGCACTACTTCCGTGGGGATAACCTCTTGCAAACCGTCGCGGCGAATTTTGGAAATCAAGATGTCGCGGCGTAACTTCGTGTCGGGCTTCTCCATTTCTACCACCATACCCCACTTGAAGCGTGTAAGCATACGTTCTTCGATGCCCTCGAAGAGTACGGGCGGACGGTCGCAAGTGATGATAATCTGTCGATTATTCTGTTGCAAATGGTTGAAAATGTGGAAGAAAGCCATTTGCGTCTTTGAGGTCGTAATCTCTTGTATGTCGTCAATGATCAAGACCTCGATAGATTGGTAGAAGTTGATGAAGTCATTCTGTGTGTTGTGAATGACTGAGTCGGTGTATTGTGTCTTAAACACGTGAGCCGAAACAAACAATACGCGTTTATTCGGATTTTTCTCTTTAATGTGCACACCAATGGCGTTGACCAAGTGAGTCTTGCCCACACCGCTGGGGCCGTAAAGAAAGAATGGGTTGAATGCGCTCTTGCCTGGGTCGTCGGCAATGCTGAGACCTACGCTGCGTGAGAGTTTGTTGCTGCTGCCCTCTACAAAGTTGTCGAACGTATAGCGACGATTGAGTTGCGACTCCAAGGGGGGTAACTCGTTCTGTTGGGGAGTAACGCGGTAACGATTGATCTCTTTCCCTTTGTCAGCCGTAGGCTGTGTCTTAAACAAAGGTTCGGGCACAGCGTTTGTGATAGGATCCTTCTCAATGATGTACTCCAACTTAATTCCTGCCCCCATGTAGTGGTGGACCACCTGCATGAAGTAGTTGACGTAGTTGGTATCGAACATTTCGGCAAAGGAACGACTGGGCACCTTAATCTTGAGTCCCCCTCCTTCGTAACTAACAAATTGTATAGGCTCAAACCAAGCGACGTAGATGTCGTTTGGTACATTTTGTTTGAAGAAGTCTATGCAATTTTGCCAGTATTGCGGAAGAGGTTGTTCCATTTTAGTTAACTCTTTTGGAGGTGCTTGTTTGTTCGGGTTTGCAAATTTCGATATTTATTTTGGATTAAGAAACTGCTAAACTATTTTTTTAAGTAGGTGTTAAAAATTAGTTGATATGAATTGGTGCAGTATTTCGTTCAGAAACATAGGGTGAAGAGGGAGCGTAGCGGGCTACGTGACCGATGAAGCCTATGTTTCTGGGCGAAAGAATGCGCCAAGGCATATCGACTAATTCTGAACATGATTAATATAAACTAATTTTGAACACCTACTTATAGGGCTTTGTAACATAAAATAGAGGTGAACTGCAGTTCACACTTCCTCCAATAAATGTTTGAGCACGACGGTGGCGGAGATTTCGCGATTGGCCGCTTCGGGAATGACGAGCGAACGTGGTGACTCAATCACGTCGTCCGTAACAATCATGTTGCGGCGAACAGGCAGGCAGTGCATGAACTGCGCATTATTCGTAACGGCCATGTGAGCAGCGTCAATCGTCCACGACATATCCTTAGATAAGATCTTGCCATAGTCAGCAGCGTTGGCCACGCCAGAACAACTCCAGTTCTTGGCATATACAAAGTCAGCTCCTTCGAGTGCCTTCATTTGGTCATATTCCACTTGTGCATCACCTACAAACAAAGGATCGAGTTCGTAGCCATGAGGGTGAGTGACGACAAAGTCAACGTCGGCAGCACGCATCCATTCTGCAAAGCTGTTGGGCACAGCTTGGGGTAGGGCGCGAGGGTGAGGCGCCCATGTAAGCACAACCTTCGGGCGCTTCGTCTCCTTATGTTCCTCAATCGTGATTAAGTCAGCAAAGGCCTGCAAGGGGTGAGCCGTAGCACTCTCCATTGAGAATACGGGGCGGCCACTGTACTTAATAAACTGTGACAGAATGTTTTCGGCATAATCCGCCTCGCGGTCGGTTAGTCCAGCAAAGGTGCGCACACCGATGAGGTCGCAGAATGAAGCCATAACGGGAATGGCCTCGAGTAGGTGCTCACTCTTGTCACCGTCCATTACAACACCGCGTTCTGTCTCCAACTTCCACGCACCTTGGTTTACGTCGAGCACCATGACGTCCAACCCTAAGTTGCGTGCCGCCTTTTGCGTAGAAAGGCGCGTGCGCAGAGAGTTGTTAAAGAATATAAGGAGGGCCGTCTTGTGGTGGCCAAGGTGTTCGAATTGATAGCGATTGGCTTTAATCTCAGCAGCCTCGGCCAAAGCTTTGTCAAGTGAACCGAGGTCTGCAACGTGTAAGAATGTCTTCATGTATATATAGTGTATAGTTATTATCAAACATCGCAAAAATAGCACTATATTTTGTATATAACTTTGCATATTCACTTTTTGTTTGGCAATGGGCACAAAAAGTCGTACTTTTGCTTTGTATAAATATAGTAATAACGCAAAAAACGATGAAGAAAACACTTTTACTCCTTGCCCTTACTACCTTGATAGGTGCAACGGGCTGTGCTAAAAAGACAAATGTGGCACAAACTTCTGCTTCTGAGCAGACAGAACAGCAGTCTCAAGTAGCTTATAACGTGAAAACTATTCCGACCTCTGTGGCAGGAAAAGACGTAGTGAGTGCCATTGCGGCCAACTATCCCGGACAAGTCGTGTTGATTGACTTCTGGGCAACTTGGTGCGGTCCTTGCCGCATGGCGATGAAGCAGGTGGACGATATTAAGCCTGAACTCTCAAAGAAGGGGTGCGTATTCGTTTACGTGACGGGTGAGACCTCTCCCTATGCTGATTGGCAGAAGATGATAAAGAACATTGCTGGCGACCACTATCGCTTGACGGATAAACAGTGGAGCGAGATGTGTACTTCGCTCAATATTCCGGGCATTCCTGCTTACTTATTGTTAGGCAAGCAAGGTAAGAAGGTGTATGACAATATGAACGAGGGTGGTTATCCTGGTAGCGACATCTTAAAGAATAATATAGAAGTGGCGCTTACGGATAAGTAGCGGTAACTGGATAAGCTGATGAATAGAAAGGTATTTTCGTACGTTTGTTTGTGCTTGTTGGGGGTGTTGTCTTTCAGCTTCCTCTCTTGTAAGGAACTGAAGAAGAACTTTGGACAAGAAGGTGAATGGGCAGCTGAGACCGTTGACGAACTCTACACTTCCGATGCAGAATCAGGTCAAAAGCCTAACAAACAAAAAAGTACTTCAGCAACAAAGGGAATCGAAATCCCCGTTTACGAAAGTAGCCGTGGGGGACAAGTTATTCGCCACACAGGTTATGTGTTGAGCTACGATGCCGACTACAAAACCCCGCAGTGGGTGGCGTGGACACTGACGGCGCGTCAGGCACAAGGCACAGCGCCTCGTTATGATAAATTTCAGGCCGACCCTAAAGTGCGTGGTGCAAAAGCCTATCCTTCGGATTATACACGTTCGGGATACGACCGAGGTCACATGGCCCCAGCGGGCGACATGAAGTGGAGCGAAACGGCTATGCAAGAGTCCTTTTATATGACCAATGTGTGTCCGCAAAATCGTAACTTAAATCGTGGCGATTGGAAAGACCTCGAAGAGTTAGAGCGCACTTGGGCCATTCGCTACGGTGCGGTGAGTATTGCGGCAGGGCCTATCTATTATAGTAAGAAGCCAGCGCGCATAGGAGCAAACAGGGTGGCTGTGCCAGATGCTTTCTTTAAAGTGTTGTTGGTCAATTATCCGAAGTCGCCCAAGGCTTACGGCTTTATTTTCAAGAACGAAGCGGGCAATCGTCCGCTCACCTATTATCAACTCACCGTCGATGAGGTGGAGCAACAAACGGGTATGGACTTCTTCTCGTCACTGCCCGATAAAATTGAAAACCGCATCGAAAAGGAGTTGCCTGCGGTGAAGTGAGGGGTATAAGGTTATGAGGTTAAAAAGTTTGAAGTTTGGGATTTAGCAAGGGCGGGCTGAAAGCCCAATGTAGCACATAGCCCAGGGCAAGCGAAGCGACACCCTGGGTATCGCGTGTTGGAGCAGTCGCGCCCTGTAAGGGCAAAAGCTTTAAGACATGGCGCAAGTATTGAACAAAATATACATACGGTGTTCCACTTTAAGACCGCTAAATCAGCTATCAAGCAAGAATAACAACATAAAGGGTTAAAGCTTTTGCCCTTACAGGGCGCGGAGACTCTACTATGCGGGAACCCCAGGGTGTCGCTTCGCTTGCCCTGGGCTATGTGCTACATTGGGCTTTCAGCCCGTCCTTGTTAAATCCGAAACTTGAGTAAAAAGTTTGTTTTATTAGCATAGTGTAACTTTATAACCTCAAAACTCAAAACACAAATAGTATATGATAAAAACATATCTTACGCTTTTGTTATGTTGCGTTTGTGGACTGTCACATGCACAACAAACTCCAATGGATAGCCTTTCGACTGCTGAAATGGAGGCGTACATTCGCAATGCTGTGCTTGAGGCACAAGCAAAGAAGAAATACGTAAAGGTAGAAAAGAAATATCGCTACCGCGTGACGTTGACCGATAAGAAGAATTGTGGGTATAGCGTGAAGCACCCCGAAAAATTCTTGTCAGCCAAAGCCTTAGCGCGCCGCAATCGCTATGGGCTGAAGGTGGATGGGTATGATTTGCCCGTATCGGCGGTTTATACGCGCCAACTCAGTGCGTTGGGACTCCGGCTGCACAATATGAGTAAGTGGAACAATACGGTGGTGGTCGAGACGGCTGATACAATGCTCATGGCGCGCGTGCGTCAATTACCCTTTGTCAAAGCGACGCGCTGTGTGGGGGAAGGCCCAGATAGTGTACTCGTGCCTGAACCCTCCAATCGTGCTGATGAGGTGACGAACCGTCGTGATACGACACTCCATAACTATTATGGCTATGGTCAAAATCAGGTAGAGATGTTGGCCGTTGATCGCCTTCACCAAGCTGGTTTCCGTGGCAAGGGCGTTACGATAGGCGTGATTGACGGTGGCTATTACAATGCCGACTTAATGAAAGGTATTGATCAGTCACATATTTTGGGAACTCGCAATTTTGTGCGCCCTTCGAAGAGCGTGTATGAAGAGTTAGATCATGGTATGATGGTGCTCTCGTGTATGGCGGCTAACGAACCGCATTACTTAGTGGGCACTGCGCCTGAGGCAGACTATTATTTACTGCAGAGTGAAGACGGTGAGTCTGAGCAATTGGTAGAAGAGGACAATTGGTGCGCTGCGCTCGAATATGCGGATAGCATAGGGTGTGACATAGTGACAAGTTCGTTGGGCTATTACCACTTTGACCACGAATACATGAATCATCACTATTATGAACAGGACGGCCACACGGCACTGAATAGTCGTAGTGCTTCTCTTGCAGCCAGTCGTGGTCTGTTGGTACTGAATAGTGCGGGCAATAGTGGTCGGGATGCTTGGAAGAAAATCGGTTTCCCAGCTGACGCTTGCGACATGATAGCCGTAGGTGCGGTAGATAGTGTGGGACTGAACACAACGTTCTCGTCAATTGGCAATGCTGCCGATGGCCGCATCAAACCCGATGTCATGGCACAAGGCGAAAATTCAATGGTGTATGATGACGACGGTATGGTAGTAGGCGTGAATGGCACTTCTTTCTCTTGTCCGACGATGTGTGGCGCGGTGGCTTGCTTGGTACAAGCATTCCCCACGAAGCGTCTGACTGAGATTATTCGTGCTTTGCAGCAATCTGCTAACAATGCACAACATCCTAATAATATATTTGGCTATGGCATTCCGAACGTGATGAAGGCCAAAGCTTTATTAGAAAAAAAATAAAATCATGGCAAACGGTTATCCTGAGAATAAAGGACACAAGGGGATAGTTTATCCTTCGCCTATCTTTGGCCCGATACACAGTCGTCGATTGGGTGTTTCATTGGGCATTAACTTAATGCCGAAGGACGGCAAGGTGTGCACTTTTGATTGTGTGTATTGTGAATGTGGATTTAACAAAGACCACCGTCCACACGCTCCGCGTCCTACGCGCCAAGAGGTGGCTGAGGCTTTAGAGGCGCAGTTGAAGAAGATGAAGGCTGAAGGACCGAAACCTGACGTGTTGACCTTTGCGGGTAATGGTGAACCCACGGCGCACCCCGACTTTGCTGGAATTATTGACGATACGGTACGTTTGCGCGATGCTTACTTCCCTAATGCAAAGGTGAGCGTATTGAGTAATGCTACGCTTTCGATGCGTCCTGCCGTGCATGAGGCGCTGTTGAAGGTTGACAATAATATATTGAAACTCGACACGGTGTCGCCTGATTATATTCAGCGCGTAGATCGTCCTACGGGTGCTTATGATGTGAATGAAGTGATTCGTTCGCTATCGTCATTTAAGGGTCACGTCATTGTACAGAGTTTGTTTATGAAGGGCATGAGTGAGGGCCAAAGTGTTGACAATACCACCGATGCGTATGTATTGCCTTGGTTAGAAGCTATTAAGCACATCAACCCTCGTATGGTCATGGTCTACACCATCGACCGTGAGACACCTGGCCCTGATTTGCGTAAAGCCACCCACGAAGAGCTTGACCATATTGCCGACTTGGTACGTGAAGCTGGCTTTGAGGTGGAAGTGGCATACTAATATTTAATGTGTGGGTAATGTGCAAATGCGTGGTTAATGTGCAAATGCGTGGTTAATGTGCAAATGTGAGAATGTGCAAATGTGCAAATGGTCGCCTTTTCTTGCTGCGATTTCAATTGTAATGGTGTACGTAAATTCTCACATCTTTGTTTTAGCAAAGTATTTTCACATTTCCTAATCATATACGCATCTCTCATCATTCTCACATTTGCACATTCTTACATTAGCACATTCTCACATTTCCCCCGCATTTATGCATCTCTCATCATTTGCACATTTGCACATTCTCACATTTGCACATTTAACTCATGTATTTAGTCGCTTTATCTGGCGGAGCGGACTCCGTATGTTTGCTGCTTACACTGCTTGAACAGGGCAGGGTAGGGGCGGCTGCGCACTGTAACTTCCACTTGCGCGGTGAAGAAAGTAATCGTGATGAGGCCTTTGTGCGTCATTTGTGTGATGAAAAGCACGTACCACTCTATGTGAAACATTTTGATACGGAGCGCGAGGCTGTACAATCGGGTGAAAGCATAGAAATGGCAGCTCGTCGTTTGCGCTACGCGTGGTTTGAACAACTCATACGAGAACATGGGTTGGAAGGTGTGGCTGTAGGACATCATCAAGAGGACAATGCCGAAACGCTTCTGCTCAACTTAGTGCGTGGCACGGGACTGCAAGGCTTACAAGGTATGCAGCCCATGAGTCATAAACAGGGCTTTTGTATTTATCGACCTTTGTTGTCTTATACCAAAGCAGACATCTTAGCCTATCTCAAGGAACGAGGACAGACTTACGTAACGGATAGCACAAATGCTGATACGCATTATCGGCGTAACAAAATCAGACATGAAGTGTTGCCCCTCTTGCGGACGATGAACCCACAGGCGGTTAGTGCACTCAATCAAATGGCGCAACACCTCACGGAAGTAAATGGTGTTTATCAAATCGGTCTTAAACAATTATGCGTGGATTGTGGTTTAACGGTCGTGCCTAATCACGCCCATTATCAACAATTATCGTTAGAACGATTGAAGGCATGCACAGAACGCACAGCGTTGTTGCGTGAATTACTTGCTCCATTAGGCTTTACCATGGCGCAAATAAATGATGCGTTGCAAATGCGCGTAGGGGGTGTCCTAACGTCGTCGCAGGGATTTGTAACGATTAATGATGAACAATTATTGTTTGGTCCTTCGGTCGGGGAGGTAAAAAAGACAAGAGTGAAATTGCCTTCTGCAATTGGGGATAGGGTAGTGACGCAAAATGGTGACATAGAATTGACCGCTGTACTATGCCCTCGTAGTGAGATACGTTCGTTGAGGTGTGCTGCCAATGAAGCTTATTTTGATGCAGATAAACTGAAGGGCAACTTATACTTGCGTGGCATAGAGGAGGCTGATCGCTTCCGTCCGTTTGGCATGAAGGGAAGTAAGTTGGTGAGCGACTTGATGACCGACTTGCATTGTTCGCGATTGGACAAACTTTTGGCACAGGTGCTGGTTGACGAACAGGACGAAATCTTTTGGCTGGTAGGTTATCGCACGGCGAGTGTGGCTAAAATAATGAACGAAACAAAGTGCGTATTAAAATTGACAATAAAACGATGAAGCATTTCTTTCCCTATATAATCGTTTTGCTTGCCGTGATAGTGGCAGCATGTGGCGAGGATCGCAGTGGTGAACAACCCTTTGCTCCAACCGTGCAAACGGGTACGGCTGAGCAAGTAGGCGATTCGGTACAAATTGTAGGTTCGGTCTTAACGTCGCCCAATAGTCGTGTGTTGGAGCGTGGCTTTTCGTATGGCAATGATACGCTGCGTGCTACGACAGTGTCAAAAGATACGGTTAACGTATTCTCTGCTTTTACCGATTCCTTAGGCAAGGGCGAATATTTTGCTGTAGCTTATGCTCGCAATGGCGTTGGTACAGGTTATGGCGATACGATACGCTTTGTGGTGAAGTGAAAAGGAAAATTTGAAGGCTAACAGAAATGAACATGAATGTTTCGCGTTTTTTCATGAATACGAAATTTCGTGAATTGTCCACTATTTATTTCCATCGAATGCTATCGCGACTCAGCAAACTTGGTTTGCTCTCGCTGCTTTGGCTTTTTTGTTTATACCTTTTTGCTCCTTGTAAAGCGAACAGACTATTTAATGATTGAGAACTATAGAATTTGACCTATAGATTAAACTGTAGAACAGAACAAGCATAAACAAAATAATCTGTGAAATATTTCACAGATTATTTTGTTTATGCTTGTTCTGTTCGTTAAAATTGCAGTCTATCAATTAATAGTTTTCAGCTCTCAGTTCGAAGTAGCTTTGAGGGTGGTTGCAAACGGGGCAAACTTCGGGAGCCTTCTTGCCGATAACGATGTGGCCACAGTTAGAGCACTGCCATACACTGTCACCGTCGCGGCTGAAGACAATGGCATCTTCAATGTTCTTGAGCAAACGACGATAGCGTTCCTCATGAGCCTTTTCGATAGCACCTACCATTTCAAACTTTTCAGCGATTTCGTCAAAACCCTCTTCACGAGCTTCCTTGGCGAAGGTAGCGTACATATCTGTCCACTCATAGTTCTCGCCAGAAGCAGCATCGGCTAAGTTGTCAGTAGTACCAGGCACATCACCACCATGGAGCAACTTAAACCAGATCTTAGCGTGTTCCTTCTCATTGCATGAAGTCTCTTCAAAGATGTTGCCCATCTGAACGTAGCCGTCCTTTTTAGCCTTTGAAGCGTAGTATTGATATTTAGTGTGAGCTTGTGATTCGCCAGCGAAGGCTGTCATCAAGTTTTGTTCCGTCTTTGTTCCCTTTAAGTCTTTCATTGTTATATTTTTTTGTTAAGTTGGTATTCAAAATATAAAGCGCACTTATTTAGATAATAATCAGTGCTCTTCTTATTGTCTTCATAAGTGCGCTTTTCATTTGGTTCAAGGTTTCCTTTTAAAGAGAGTGCGTGAGGAGTTTACTTCTTGAAGTAACGATTGTACAAACCTTCGAAGCCGCGTCCGTGGCGAGCTTCGTCGCGAGCCATTTCGTGAACGGTGTCGTGGATAGCGTCGAGATTTAATTCCTTAGCACGCTTAGCAATGCGAGCCTTGTCTTCGCAAGCACCAGACTCAGCGTTCATGCGCTTCTCAAGGTTGGTCTTAGTGTCCCAAACCACGTCGCCGAGCAATTCAGCAAACTTTGAAGCGTGTTCAGCTTCTTCCCAAGCGTAGCGCTTGAAGGCTTCAGCAATTTCGGGATAACCTTCGCGGTCGGCCTGACGGCTCATTGCGAGGTACATACCGACCTCTGTGCATTCACCATTGAAGTGGGCGTTGAGGTCCTTAATCATCTCTTCGTCGCAACCCTTAGCTACACCAATCTCGTGTTCAGCTACAAAGCTCAAACCTTCGTCTTCAACGAGTTCTTTGAACTTAGAACCGGGTACACCACACATTGGGCACTTTTCGGGAGCGTGTTCACCTTCATATACATAACCGCAAACGGTACAGATAAATTTCTTCTTCATAATGAGTAAAAGTTTTTAGTAGATTGTGAGTTAATGTTCTTGTTTCTTTTAAGTTAGACCGCTTTGGCCTCTATTTCTTTGTCGTTTTGCTTTTCTGCGCACTCTTGGCAGCAACCTCTGAAGTAGAGCTGAACTTCTTCAGGTTGAAAACCATTAGGAATAATAGCATTGCCCTCAAGGTGTTGGTTGTTGAGTACCATATCGTAAACCTTTCCACATCTTGTGCAGAGGAAGTGTGCGTGGGGCGTAGTGTCAGCATCGAAGCAGCAATTCTTCTCGTCAATGGTGAGCTGTAAGGCAGCCCCCTTGCCTGTGAGAATTTTTAGCGTATTGTATACGGTCGTTTTTGAGAGGGTAGGCATCTTGCGATGAAGCGCAAGATAAATCTCATCGGCCGTAGGGTGCGTTCGGTGGTCAAGTAGATATTCCATCACTGCCATACGCTGCACCGATGGCTTAACATTGTGCGCAGTCAAGTAATTGAGTGTAGCGTTAGCTTTCATTGTTTACGCTTTTGTAATGATTACAATCTTGATTACGATGCAAAAGTATAGACTTTATAGTTATGAAGCAAATTTTTCTCCAACTTTTTTTCATTTTTCTTTTAAAAAACATGTTTTTCCTCTTTTTTGTTGTTGGCTGTTACATTAATAAACTGCAATTTGTCTGCCTAATTGGGGGGCGGGTTTGTAACCCGCGGCAGCAGCATGCTTTGAACATCTACTTATATCGCTTAGCGCGAGAACATACATAACATACAATTTTACATACTATACTCAATTTGTGCCAAGGCACAAATTGAAACATACTGGCTACGCCCTTGCGTTTCAGCGACAATGTGATATATTGAAAATGCTTTTAATTATCAATCGTTTATGCAATCCATTAGTGCGCTGAAGCGCAAGGGCGTAGCCAGTTTGTATCAATTTGTGCCTTGGCACAAATTGAGTAGTATGTAAAAAATGGGTATGTTAAATTGTATGTTATGTATGTTCTTGCGCTAAGCGACTATAAGCAACCTGCTGCTGCCGCGGGTTACAAACCCGCCCCCCAATTAGGCTGATAAATTGCAGTTTGTATCAGTCTGTCATCTTAAGAGGTTAGTGTAGGGTAGTGAATAAAAAAAGACTGATTTACAAGTTTAATGTAAATCAGTCTTTACAAATAATGTGCTCGAAGCGAGACTCGAACTCGCACGGACATTTCTGCCCAAAGGATTTTAAGTCCTTCGTGTCTACCATTCCACCATTCGAGCAGCCTTAGAGCGGAAAACGAGACTCGAACTCGCGACCCCAACCTTGGCAAGGTTGTGCTCTACCAACTGAGCTATTTCCGCAT
>ENA-UPWO01000184-UPWO01000184.1-human-gut-metagenome-genome-assembly--contig:-NODE-184-length-42297-cov-23.156158_pt1 | contig 42297 bp, 38 predicted proteins | sample MGYA00250056_ERZ773388 | MGnify/ENA primary metagenome ERZ773388 (study PRJEB29103, sample SAMN06112004) | human gut metagenome | biome: human gut; feature: ankylosing spondylitis patient; material...
TCGGGATTCGTCGCTTGGCGGCTGCGCTCCATCGCACGCTGAAGCTTGCGCACGGCACGGTGATCCGTGTCCGCGCTTGGCGCAATCTGCACTTTGGCAATTGTCCCGTCCTCAGTCGCATAGGTGAGCGCCCCGAGTCCCAGATCAATGGCCATGCGCAGATCCTTGCCGGCGTAGGCGTGCTTCAGAGGTCCCTGCTCCGGGAGCAGTGGACGACTGCACAGACGCCATCCTCCGTTGCCTCTTCGGCATGCAGTCATTCGGAAGGGACGCACGAAGAAGGCTGCATGTTGTAAAATCAGCGGACCTCGTGCTATCGGCTCATGTATGTCGATAGCTTTTTTCAGACTTCGTTCATACGGGACGACCCATGGAATCGCTTTTCGAAAAACTCTTTTACAGCGCGCGCTGGATTCTTGCGCCGCTCTTTCTCGGCCTTTCGCTTGCGCTTCTGGCACTTGCGCTCAAGTTCTTTCAGGAGGTCTGGCACGTGCTGCCGCACGTCTTCGAGCTCTCTGAGTCCGATCTCATCCTCTCGCTTCTCTCGATGGTCGACATGGGCCTTGTGGGCGGCCTGATCGTGATGGTCATGTACTCTTCTTACGAGAACTTCGTCTCCAGGCTCGACCTTGACGAAAAGGATTCGGAGCGCCTCGGCTGGCTCGGCAAGATGGACGCAGGCAGCCTCAAGAACAAGGTGGCGGCGAGCATCGTGGCGATCTCCTCGATCCACCTTCTGAGGATCTTCATGAACATCAGCACGATCGAGAACGACAAGCTGCTCTGGTACGTGATCGTCCATTTGACCTTCGTTCTCTCAGCTCTCGTGATGTGCTGGATCGACCTGCTGACGCGCAAGGCACACCAGCACGACGGGCACTGACGAACCCTGACGCTCGGGGATCGCATTTCAGCTCGAGGAAAACGGCCGCTTCGGATCTTCCGGGCGGCCGTTTTTGTCCGTGTCCTTCCCGGCCTGCCGTCAGGCGATCGGTTCGATGCTGCAGGCCTGGAAAAAGGCGCTGCGAAGCGCGCCTTCGGCGTCCCTGCGCCAGACGGCCCAGATCTTTTGGCTGTCCGCAAGCTCGGTGGAGGCGGGCTTCATGATTTCGACGAGGTCTCCCCTGAGGATCTCCTCGCGCACCGAAAGGTAGGGAAGGAGTGCGACGCCGAGTCCCGTGCCCGCCGCGCGCTTAACGGCGCCCATGGTGTCCATCGTGACGGAGTGGCGGATGCGGATGCCTCTGGCCTCGAGGTGCGCGAGGACGTCGCGCTGCGTGCGCTGCTCGCGCTCGAGCACCCAGGTGGCGTCGGAAAGTTCGCGGGCGGTGACGTAGGCGGACATCAGCGGACTGCCGAGGCCGACCACGAAGGCGAAGCGGTCCTCGAAGCACGGAAAGCCGTCGAGGTCGGGATTCGTGGGGCGTCCGCTGATGAAGCCGACGTCGATCAGGTGGCCAGCGACCGCGTCCTCGACGACGTCGTTGTCCTCGATCATGAGGCTTGTCTCGATGGCGGGCATCCTGCGCTTCATGTGCATCAGGCGTCTCGAGAGCACGTAGATGCCGAAGCGCCTGTTGGCGCCGACGGCTAGCGTGCCCGCACGGCCTTCGCCAGCTTCTGCAAAGAGCGCCTCCACCTCGTCGGCCTTGTCGACGAGAAGCGTGGCGTAGGGCAGGAGCGTGAGTGCGGCGGGCGTGGGCGTGAGGCCCTTGCTCTCGCGAACGAAGAGGCGGGCTCCAAGAGCGCTCTCGAGCTCCTTGAGCGACTGGCTCACGGCCGATGGCGACAGGTGCAGGCGTGCGGCGGAGGCCGAGACGCGGTGCGTCTCGTAAAGACTTCGGAAGACGGAGAGCTGTCGGAGCGTGATTCTCATGGGCTGCTGTCGGTTCGGGATGAAGACGTCGGGTGCGGACGTGCCGCAGGCATTCATCGTACACCTGAAAGGCCGCCGTTGGAGCGCTTCCGGCGGCGGCCTTCGGTTTGTCTGCGACTGGCTTTCAGTGTGACCTTCGCCTCTTTCAGAGGAACGGCCAGAGGATGACGAGGATGAGCTGCCCCATCAGGATCCTCAGGAACATGGCGAGCGGGTAGACGGTCGAGTAGGCAACGGCCGAGGAGTTGCGCTCGGAGAGCGTGCCCGCGTAGGCGAGGGCGGGAGGATCGGTGGTGGCGCCCGCCATCAGGCCCACGATGCTGTGGTAGTTGATGTGCAGGAAGCGCCTTGCGATCACGCCCACGATGAGAAGCGGGATTACGGTGATGAGGACGCCGAGCGCCATGTAGAGCGGCCCGTTGCCGTCGGTCATGGCGGCGACGAAGCCGTCGCCTGCGGCAAGGCCCACGGAGGCGAGGAAGAGACAGATGCCGGTCTCGCGCATCATCATGTTGGCTGACGGCGTCGTGAAGGTGACGAGCCGCATGGTCGGACCGAAGCGGCCGAGCAGGATGGCGACGATGAGCGGACCGCCCGCGAGGCCGAGCTTGAGCGGGACGGGCAGGCCGGGCACGGCAAACGGCACGCTGCCGACGATGACGCCGAGCAGAAGCCCGATGAAGATCGTGATGATGTTCGGATGGTCGAGCTTCTTCACCTGGTTGCCAAGCTTGGCCTCCATGCGCGCGACGGCCGTCTCGGGACCCACGCAGTAGACCTGGTCGCCCACTTGAAGGTGGAGCTTCGCGGACGGAAAGAGCGTCATGCCCGCGCGGAAGACGCGGGTAATGTTGACGCCGTCCAGACGGTTGAGTGCGAGATCCTCGATGCGCATGCCGTTGACGGATTCGCGCGTGACCATGAGCGTGCGCACGACGAGTGGAGACTTCTCCTCGGCGAGGTCGATGTCGGTGCGCTCGCGTCCGAAGAAGGCGACGATCGCCTCCTTGACGTCGGGCTGGCTCACGATGCGCAGGCAGTCGTCCATGTGCAGGACGGTCGAGCCGTTGGGACTCGAGATGCTGCTGCCCGAGAGGATTCGGGAGGCGATGAAGCCGCGGCTGATGAAGTTCCTCACCTGTTCGATCGTGCGGCCTTCGAGCGCCCGGTTGCTGACCTCGACGTGGAAGAAGACGGGTTCCTGATGGTGGGCCCGCTCTTCGGCGTCCCACGCCTTGTCCTCTTCGGCAAGCTTGATCCGGAAGATAAAGCGGATGAGAATCGCGGAGCCGATCGTGCCGATGACGCCGAGCGGATAGGCGCATGCGTAGGCGACGGCGATGTTCTCACCCGTGTACTTGAAGAGCTCGAGCGTTTCCTGAGTGGCGCCGAGACCGGGCGTGTTCGTGACGGCGCCATAGTGGACGCCGAGCATCTGCGGCAACGACAGCGTGTCCCTGAAGAGGATGTAGAGCGCGATCGTCACGGCGACGCCAAGGAGCACCTGCAGGACGGTGAGGAGGTTGAGTACCATGCCGCCGCTCTTGAAGGACGAAAAGAACGAGGGGCCCACCTGAAGGCCGATGAAGTAGATGAAGACGGTGAGCCCGAAGTCGCGCAGGAAGTAGAGCACGGCGGGATTCACGGTGAAGCCGAAGTGCCCCGCGGCAATGGCCGCGAAGAGCACGAAGGTGACGCCAAGTGAGACGCCGAAGAGCCGGATGCGCCCGAGCAGCGCGCCTACGGCGATCACAAGCGAGTAAACGAGAATGATGTGAGGGACGGAGGAGACGTCCGTGAGCAGATGAGCCAGCCAGTCCATTGCAAGAAAACCCGATCGGTGAGGTTCTGTCCTGATGCCTTGGGAAAGGCGCGCATTTTACGCCAACGGAAGCGATACGAGAATCGGGTTTTCCCTTGGGCGGGGGCGCCGTCGGCTCCCGCTGCTAGATCACGACGTCGAAGGAGACGCGGTCCGTGCGCAGCATCTCGAGCCCCTCGGGCAGGTCGAGGCTGCGGGCCGCATCCGCCGCCACGCGCTCGAAGCGGACCTTGCATTTCTGGCGGATGATGACAATGCCGAACTCGCGGTCGTAGAACTTGTAGAGCGTGTCGTCCTCAAGAAATCCCTTCGTGAAGCGCTTGGGCGTGAGGCCCGCAAAGCGCTCGGGGAGCAGATAGCTCTCGTCCACGGTGATGAGCTCGTCGGCACCCGCCTCGTTGTCGAGGAGCTTGCGCACCATGAGGATGACGGGCGCCTTTCTCGGTAGTCCCAGGGCGTCGGCCACGAAGTCGGGCGCAACGACGGTCGAGATCGAGACGAGCTCCTTGCGCGTGCCGCTCGGCCTGCTGTCAAGCCCCGAAATGATGTGGAAGGGATTCCTGTTGCCGGTGCCCTTGTACGTCCTCACGTACGTGCCCGAGCCCTCGCGCCGGCTGATGACGCCTTCGTCCTCGAGCCTGCCCAGGCGCGCGGACGCGTTCCATCCTGCAACCTCGTGCAAAAGCACTCCGAATTTCCATGTTGTCCATGATTCTGACCGCCTTCGGCGTCCTTGTTGCCGCTCTGCTTCCCGTTCTCAAGAAGCGCTGCGTGCCTCTCTGCGGATGATCCTCTCGAAGCCTGCGCGTGCCTTCGGGCACGCTTCCAATCGCTTGGGCGCGCACAGGCCTCGAAACCCATTCTGAAAATCGTTCCCTGTGCCGGTTGCCCCGGTCTGCAGCCGGCTTTGCTGCCCCGGTCCGTTCTCGGTCCGGGGTTCTTTTTATCTTTGGTGACGACGAAGGCGCCGCCTGCGGACGCACAAGCCGCAGACGGCGCCTTCATTTTCATCCTGCGGGCGTCTCCCTCAGACGCCTGCAGGAAATGCCGTCCTGCCTTTTATGTTGAGGCGGCTGCGCTCACTTCTGTTCGAGCGCGTACTTCGCAGCGTGTTCGCCTGCACGGCGGCCGAAGACTACGGTGTCGGCGACGGCGTTGCCGCCGAGGCGGTTGAAGCCGTGGACGCCGCCCGTCACTTCACCTGCGGCATAGAGGCCGGGCATCGGACGGGACTGGATGTCGAGGACCTCGCTTTCGGTCGTGACGGCCACGCCGCCCATCGTGTGATGGATGCCGGGCGCAACCTCGACGGCGTAGAAGGGTGCCTTCGCGACGGCGAGCGGCATGTCGGGACGCCCGAACGCGTCGTCGTGGCCCTTGGCGCGGTACGCGTTGTAGTCGGTGAGCGTCTTTTCAAGGACCTTCGGATCCATGCCGGCAGCCTCGGCAAGCCCTTCGATCGTGTCGGCCTTCTTCAGCATGCCGAGGTGGTCGTAGCCGCGGACCATCTTGGCCTTGGCGTAGAGATCGGCGTCGAAGACGAGCCAGGCGTGGCGGCCGGGCTGCTTAAGAATCGCGTCGGAGGCGCGGTCGCGGGTCGTAAGCTCGTTGACGAAGCGCGCGCCCGTTTCGTTGACCATGACGGCGCCGACACCGCGGACCGTTTCGCTGATGAGGATGCGGCTCCCCTTGCCGACGGTCGGGTGGGCCTGGATCCACTCGATGTCGGTCATGCTCGCGCCGGCTTCAAGCGCCATGCGCACGCCGTCGCCGGTGCTCGTGACGTTGTTGGAACTCGTCATGCCCTTGAAAGTCGGACGATAGAAGGCGACCATCTCCTTGTTCTGGCCGTAGCCGCCCGCGGCGAGCACGACCGCCTTCGCGTTGACGCGGTAGAGGCCGCTGTGCCTGCCTTCGACGACGACGCCTCTGACGGTGTGGTTTTCGTCAACGAGGAGCCTGACGGCGCGGGAGTTGAGGCGTGCGGGCACGCCGTCCTTCTCGGCCTGGGCGCGCAGTGTCTTGATGATGTGCGGACCGACCGTCTCGCCGCCCGTCGGGCGATGCGTACGGTCGACGCGGGCGCCGCCCGAGCGCTTCACTTCGGAGAGGTCCGCGCCCATGCCTTCGAGCCATTCGACGCCTGCGGCACTTTCCTTCGCGAGGATTTCAACGAGGGCTCGGTCGTTCTTGCCGCGGCCGCCCTTGAGCGTGTCCTCGACATAGGCCTCGACCGTGTCGTTGATGCCCTTGGCCTTCTGCTGCTTCGTCCCGACGGCGTTGTAGCCGCCCGCGGCGAGCATGGAGTTGCCGCCTGAGAAGCTGTGCTTTTCAAGAAGGAGAACGGAGGCGCCCGCACGCCTGGCGGCGATCGCTGCGTTGAAGCCCGCGCTGCCCGCGCCGATCACCACGACGTCATAGGATTCGCGCGGCTCGGCCTTCATCGCGGCCTCGATGGCGGCCTCGTCGGGTGCGGCCTTCGGCGTGGCTTCGGGCGCATCGGCGAACGGCATCTTGTTGGGGAAGGTGTGGCAGTCGTTGCAGACGAGCTTCGGGCGGGCGTGCGCGGTGTGGCAGCTCGTGCAGTTGATGTCGCCGAGATGCGAGTGGTGCGGATCGATCTCCGTGCCCGTCTTCCTGATGTCCTTATAGGACCCGTGGCAGGTTTGGCACTGCGCGTTGAGCGCACGCTCGTCGTCGGGGACGGACGCCGCCGTCACGGCGTTCGTGCCGTGGCACGAGGCGCAGCCGCCCATCTTCGAGTGAAAGTCCGCGAGCGTCTGGCCCGCCGCCGCTTCGCCGCCGATGAGGGCGCCGCTCAGAAGCGCGCCGATCATCAGGCCGAGTGCCTTCTTCGTCAACATGATGTGTTCTCCTTTTGAAATTGTTTTCTACGCCAGACGCATTCCTTGCGCCCCGCGATGATTTCAGTCTAGGCGCGGGGGCCTCCGAAACCTTGACGTGCGTCAAGTCGAAAACCGAAGGCGCCGCAAAGTTCTGCATGAGCATTAAGAAAAACTGAAGGTCCTTGGGTTTTCGAGTGCGTAGATTCAGGTTTTTGGTGGATTTTGGGCTGTCTGGACGCAACGTAAAGGAGGCCGTCGGCTCGAAACGCGAGCCGGCCGAATACGGCTGGCACTTCAAGCTCACCGACGAGCTCTTCGTTGAACGGATTCCCCGCGCATTCCCCATCCATGTGGCACACATGGGTGGGGTCAAGCGGGGCTGACGAAGTCAGTCCATCTCAAGTTATTCAAGATGATCCAGTGGACCCGCGTCGTCGAGGACGATCTTGGCGGCACCTGGTATGAGTTCGGCCTCGGCGCGAACTTCAGCCTGACGCCCGCCCCCACGTTTATGTCGACCTTGAACGCATCAATGCGGGCAAGGTGGTCGAAGACTGGCGCTACAAGGTCGGCGTCCGACACGTCTTCTAGCAGGCTCGCCCTGCGGGAGCCTGAAGGGCTTCCCGTCTGACTGAAGGGCATGAAGGCGGGAGCATTCCGATGCGGATGCTCCCGCCTTTTCCATGGACGGGGCACGGCGGAGGAATAAAAAAAGGGGACGGCGCTCTGCTGCAACGCCGCCCCGAAACCCTCGCGGCCTTTGCCGGACCGCATGGGACAGGAATCAATGTGTGGATGAGGCCTTACCTGATGTCGTCCATGAAGGCCACGTAGGACTCGCGGTCAAGCCGGGGCTTGAAGGCGGTGCAGATCTCGTCGGCCTTCTGCGCGCCGTCTGCGAGCAGGTCGACGATCGTGAGGGCCAGGGCCTGCGGGATGCGGGTGAAGGCGGCCTCGCGGTCGCGAAGCTCGTAGTCGGCGCCGTGGAGAACGCCGTCGACGCAACCGACCCAGGGGTGGATGACGGGCATGAGGAGCGAGACGTCGCCCATGTCGGTCGAGCCCGAGCTGTGTTCGCCGAGCGTGACCTTCTCCTTGCCGAAGAGTTCGACGGCGTTTTCGCGCAGGACTTCGCGGAAGGCGTCGTCGGGGGCGAGCGGGAGGTAGCCCGGCAGGTTCCTGATCTCGCACTTCGCGCCGATGGCGTCGCCGCCCGCCCTGAGGGCGCGGTCGACGGCCTTGTTGTAGCGGACCATGGCGTCGATGTTGGAGGCGCGCACGTAGCTTTCCATCTTGACGTAGTCGGGGATCACGTTGACGAGGTCGCCGCCCGCGTTGATGATCGGGTGGAAGCGCACGTGGTCCTGGTCGCGGAAGGTTTCGCGGATGGCGTTGACGCCCATGACGCCCATCATGGCGGCGTTGAGGGCGTTGATGCCTTCTTCAGGTGCAAAGGCGGCGTGAGCGGGACGGCCGTGGTATTCGATGAGCTTGCCGATGAAGCCGTTGCTCGAGGCTCCGAGATTGAATTCGTCGCCCGAGGCCACGTGCATCTGCATGGCCATGTCGATGTCCTCGAAGGCGCCTTCGGCGATGAGCTGCTGCTTGCCGCCGAGGTACTTGAGACGACCCTCGTCGCGTTGGGCGCTGCGCCAGTCGATCTCGACGTACTCTTCGGCGGGGACCGCGAAGAGGACGACGTCGCCGTCGAGTTCGGACATGACGTCGCGCAGGCCGCAGGCCACGGCGATCATGTTGGCGATCTGGATGTTGTGGCCGCAGCAGTGGGCGGCGCCCGTGACGGGGTCGGCGTTCCTGTGGTTGCGGCAGACGATGGCGTCGAGCTCGGCGAGCATCGCGACGGTGCGCTTCGAGTTCCTGCCCTTCATGCGGGCCTTGACGCCCGTGATGCCGTGGCCGGCCGTGAATTCGATGCCGAGCCTCTCGAGCGCCTCCTGCACCTTGCGGGAGGTCTTCACCTCCTTGAAGCCGAGTTCGGGCTCGGCGAGGATGGCTTCGGAAATCGCCTCGATGTCGGCGCGGTGCGCGGCGATGGCTTCGCAGACTTTCTGCTTGATGGCGGCTTTGTCCATGATCTGTACAGGGGACCGTTTCCGGCGCCTGATGGCGGCGCCTGCGGTCCGCTCCTTTCTATATCGGGTGATTGACGGGACCGGGTGCGGCCGCCCCCGCAGGGGCGGCGGGCATTCGGTACATTGTAGAACGGTTGTCGGAACGAGGATCAGAAGATGCCCTCGAGGTGCAGCATCAGCTCGGCGAGCGCGGTGGCGCAGAGGAAGCTGCCCGAGGCGACGGCCATGGCGACGGGGACGATGCGCCAGGAGAGTCGCTTGAAGGCCTCGAGGTCCTTGCCCAGGCACAGGCCGCCGTAGGCGAGGATCGGGGTCGTCGTGGCGAGGAAGTTGATGTGCTTGGTCTGCTCGACGATCCACACGCCGCCGGGGAAGCTCGGGATCGAGACGATGACGGCGGTGAGCGAGACCCAGAAGACGACGGGGAGCTTGTTGAAGCCGGGCAGCATCTGGATCACGACGCCGAAGAAGGCGATCGCGACGATGATGAGGATGCCCACGGCGCCCTGGGCGATGTCGCCGTTGTAGCCGAAGGTGTTGGCGACGACGGTGTAGAGGCCGGTGACGAGCAGGATGAAGATGTAGTCCTTGAGCTTTTCAAGATGGGCGGCAATGGCGTTCATGATGTACTTTCCTTGTGACGGGGGGGCGGTGCGGTGTGTTCAGGTCTCTCAGGCGGCGCGCTTGTCGCCGGTTACGAGTTCGTAGATCTTGACCGTGACGGGCAGCGAGATGAAGAGCGCGAAGTAGATGCCGAGTACCGAGGTCATCAGGTTGGCGGCGGCCGCGTAGGCGCCGACGGTTTCGGCGGCTTCGGGGTAGGCGGCGATGATCGAGCCCGTGCCGGCGGCCATCATCGAGGCCGAGCCGATGCCCGCGCCCATGGCGAGGGAGTGCGGATGGAAGATGTCGAGGCCCGCGACCACGCCCGCGAGGATCGAGATCCAGAGCGCGCCGAAGACGGTGCCGCAGATGTACATGCCCATCACGCCGCGGCCCTCGGGGCTGTCAAGGCCGTACTTCTCGCCGATGATGGCGACGTTGGGCTCGCGGTCGATCGAGTAGCACGCGCCGATGGCCTCGCGTTTCATGCCGAGGAGCAACGCGACGGGCAGGCCGAAGATCAGCGTGCCGAAGAAGTGGCCGAACTCCTGCATGATCAGGGCCCAGCCGGAATTGAGGAGCATCTCGAGGTTCGGCCCGATGCCCAGGCCGATCTTCGTCAGGAGGACCAGCATGGCGATCGGCATGAACTTCGCGGCGCGGTCCATTTCGGAGAACTTCAGGATCCCGAACTTCGGGAAGGAGAGGATGCCGCCCAGCACCAGCGCGTAGAGCAGCGGCAGCAGCACGACGAGGCCGAAGCGGTGCATGCCGATCGATTCGGCCACGATCACGACGATGAGGGCCAGCAGATGAAGCTTCCAGTTCTTGATGAGATCCATGTTGAGTCTCCTAGTTTTTCCTGTGGGGCGAAAGGCCCCGTCCATGGGTGCGGACGGTCTTCCGGCGGGGTTTCCCGGCTCTTTTGACGGATTTCGGGTGCAGTGGGGCCTTGAGCCTTCAGTGCGCCGAAATGCAAAATCGGCCGGTCGGATTGTCAAAGGGGGTGTTGGGGAAGGGGCGGCGGACGTTCACGGCCGGGGAGGCCGCAACGGCGCCTGATATCGCACGCGCGGGCTTAGAGGGAGCCGCGCGTGGATGTAGAGGAGGATGTGGAGGAGGCAGAGGTGACGGACGTGAGCGCAAGCATGGCTTCAATCTCGTTCAATGGCTGCCTTGCGAGGGCCAGCGCCTCAATTCTGCATTCCGGCATTTTCCTGCTCCAGTGGTGTTCTTCAATGCCCGCCGCATTTGTCTGCAGGGGCGTAACAGGAAATACCCTAGCAGACCTGAAACAGATGTTCTCAAATTCGAACATGGAGTTTGACGAAAGTCAAAGCTTTATGGGCGGAAGTACTTGGATTTCATGTGATTGCGCCCGGGTGCCTGCACCCGATCGGGGTCTCAATCCCGTGCTTTGAAGATGGCTCGTGCGGCGGGCGTTTTGGCGCTGCTTAAGAAATGAAGGCGGGGCCGTCCGTGTGGTGGACGGCCCCGCGGGGGAGCGATGCGGCTTTGTGATGCGTCAGCCGACGTGCTTGAGGGCGGCTGCGGTGAGGACCCTGACGCCCATGTCGAGCTGGGTTTCGTCGAAGGTCATGTTGCGGGCGTGGAGGCCGGGCGTGCAGCCTGCGCCCACGCCGAAGTAGGCGGCGCGGATGTGCGGGCGTTCCTTCTTGAAGAAGTGGAAGTCCTCGCCGCCACCGCCGCAGTCGCGGGCGAGGCATTCGTCGCCGAGGACCTCGCGGATCGTGCCGGCGAGTTCGGCGACGAGGTCCTCGTCGTAGACGGCGGCCGGGATGACGACGCCGGGGAGGATGACTTCGGCGGTTGCGCCGTAGGCAGCGGCGGTGCCCGCGGCGGCCATGCGGACCTTCTCGAGGAGTTCGTCCATGAGTTCGTTCGTCTGGGCGCGGATGTCGAGCTTGAGGGTTGCGGTGTCGGGGATGATGTTGACGGCAGCGGCGCAGGCCTGGATGCTCGTCACCTTGCAGGACCACACCTTGGCGGGGTCGCCCTTGATGGCGGCGACGGCCTGCGTGACGGCGGCGGCCACTTCGGCGCAGTTGACGCCGAGGTGCGGGCGCGAGGCGTGGGCCGTGCGGCCGTGGATCACGATGTCGGCGAAGGTGCTCGAGGTGTGGCGAACGGCGGCGGCGCAGGTGCCCGTCGGGATGTCCTGGATCGGACGCACGTGGCAGCCGAGTGCGATGTCGACGTCGTCGACGGCGCCGGACTTCAGGACCTCGAGCGCGCCGTGGAGCGTCTCCTCGCCCGGCTGGAAGAGGATCTTGAGGGTGCCGCGGCGCACGCGGCCCGCGAGCTCGGAGGCGGCGGCGAGCACCATCGCGCAGTGGCTGTCGTGGCCGCAGGCGTGGACGGCCTCGATCGAGCCGTCATCGTTCCTGAAGGGCAGGGCGTCCATGTCGGCTCGAAGCATCAGGACGGGGCCGTGCTCGGCGCCCCTGATGACGCCCATGACGCCCGTCTTCCCGACGCCGCGCGTGACGGCGTAGCCGAGCTTTTCGAGGGCCTCGGCAAGGTAGGCGGAGGTCTTGTTTTCTTCAAAACCGAGTTCGGGCGTCTTGTGCAGGTCGCGCCAGATCTCGACGACGTTGAGTGCCATGCTGGTCTCCAATGTGAAGCGGATGGGTTGGTTGGATGAATTCTCAATATTACCGCGCCCGGCGCAGGGCCGCAGGCCTGAGGTTTTCCTTCAGGGGCGCCCCGGGAGGCCGCCCGATGGCCGAAAAAGCGCATCGAATGTCCTTCCTGAGGTTAGTGCGCCGAAGTGTTCCGTCGTAGCATGAAAAGGACGTCGGACGTGACCGGTCCGGCGCCGCTCAAGACAAAAGGAGAGAAATCATGCAAGCTGCACGCCGCAATCTGCTCAAGACCGGCCTCATGTGCACGGGTGCCGCCGCTGCCGCAGGCGTCTCGCTCCCGGCCTCCGCCGCAGTCGAGCCCAAGTCGAAGATCGCCCGCGAGGAGTGGGACGTCGTCGTGGTGGGCGCGGGCTTCGCGGGCCTCTGCGCCGCGCTCGAAGCCAAGGAAAAGGGCGCCAAGGTTCTTCTCATCGAGAAGATGGGCCGTCCCGACTGCACGTCCGCCTACAGCTCCGGCTGGATCGCCGCGACGAAAACGCGCTATCAGGACAAGGACGACGACGATTCCAAGGAACTCTACTTCAAGGAGATGATGGAGGTTTCGGGCGGTCGTTCCGATCCTGCCCTCATCCGCGCCTATGCCGAGATTGCGGGCGAAAGCGTCGACTGGCTCGGCGACCACGGCATGACGTACAAGATCTGGAAGCAGCACGCGCCCGAACGCATGCGCTGCCACATCGTGCCTGCAGTCAACGGCCTCACGGGCGGCGCCCACATGGTGAAGGTGATGCTCGAGGCGCTTGAGAAGGCGGGCGTGCCCGTTCGCTACAACACGAAGGCGGTCGAGCTCGTGACCGACGAGTGCTTCAACGTGCTCGGCGTCTCCTGCATCGAAAAGCACCGCCGCGTCGAACTGATGACCAAAGGCGGCGTGATTCTCGCCACCGGCGGCTTTGCCGGCAACAACGCCATGGTCGGCCAGTACATCGGCCCGTGGGCCTCCCGCATGGTTGTGCGCGGCGCGCCCTGGGCGACCGGTGAAAACATCCGCATGGCCGAACAGGTCATGGCCAGGATGGTGAACATGGACCAGTTCTATGCGGGTCCGATTTCGCCCGTGGGTCACTGCAACCCTTCGCCGCTCATGCATGCGGGCTACGGCATCCAGATCAACACGGACGGCAGGCGCTTCGTGCAGGAGCACCTCGGCCAGATCGAGAAGGCCGTGGGCATCGCCAGCCTGACGAAGAACAACATGAGCTACCTGCTCATCGGTCAGGACGCCGACGCGAACAACAACATCCTCTCGAACACGCTCACGCGCTTCGAGAAGCTCGGCCTCAAGGTGGCCTCGGGCAAGACGATCGAGGAGGCCGTCAAGCAGGCGGGCCTGCCGGTCGAGGCCGTCATGGAGACGGTTGCCGAGTACAACAAGGCCGTGCGCGAAGGGAAGACCGCCGAGCTGGTGCCGCCGTACCTCAATGAGCATCCGCATGAGCTCAAGACCGGTCCCTTCTATCTCGTTCCCGCCGTGGGCGGCATCGCCAACACCTTCGGCGGCCCGAAGATCGACGCCAACGCGCGCGTCGTCAACACCGAGGATCGTCCGATTCCGGGGCTCTACGCTGCGGGCGCCGCAGCGGGCGGCATCTGGTATGCGGCCGACGTCTCGGGCAGCCAGCTCGGCGGCTGCATGGTGTTCGGACGCCTTGCCGCGCGCCACGCCGCGGCTCGTGCGAAGAAGGCTTGATCGGGAGGAAAGGAAATATGTTCGACATGAAGAAACTGGCGCTTGCCGGCGCCCTTGCGATGATCGCCGCGGCCGCCACGGCCGCCCAGCCCGGCCACCTCGCCGACCGCCATGCCGCGCGCTCGGTCGACTGCGCCGCCTGCCATGCAGTGAAGACTCCGGCCGAAGGCGCCGAAGTCGACACGCAGAAGTGCCTTGCCTGCCACGTCTCGCTCAACGCCGTCTCCGAAAAGATCCACGCCCGCGGCAACGCCCAGTCGCCAGACCCGCACGTGAACCACAGCCTCGGCCTCAACTGCGTCGAGTGCCACAAGGGCCACGAACAGTCGGTCAACATGTGCAGCCGCTGCCATCTCTTCGAGTACAAGGTACCGTAGTCTCACGGTCTGAAGCCGCTCACCGTTGCCTCCGGGCGGCTTCAGACAACGTGAGGCGGCACACGCAGAGGCCGCGTTTTCCCGCAGACGGAAGACGCGGCCCTTTTTCTCGCCTATCCTTGAAAAATCGCGACCCTTCGATCCTTGCCACCCCCTCCATCCGGCATGACCGCACGTTCCTACGCCACCAAGTGGCCCGCAGCCTTCAATCCCGACGATCCGACCGTCCTGTCGATCGCCGCCGTCGTCGACGAACATGTCGACGTGAGCGCCGATTCGCCGCAGCTTCCGCTCCATACGCACCCGACGGGGCAGCTCGCGCTCTCCGTGGGCGGGCTCGTGGGCCTGCAGCTCGAGAGCGGCTACTGGTCGATTCCCGCGCTCTGCGCGATCTGGGTGCCGCCCGGCGTCCCGCACACGGGCGTGCTTGGGCTCGACGGCCGCTCGGTCTATTTTCACGTCGGTCCCTCGCAGCTCGAGGGCTTTCCCGACGAGGTCGTGCGCATGATGCTCAATCCCATGGCCGTCGAGATGGTGCTCTTTGCGGCCCGCGGGCTCGACAGAAGGCGCCCGGAAGCTTCAAGGCGCCTTCTCGCGCTCGCGACGATCGAGGAGGTGAGGCTCGCAAGGCGCCTGCCGCCGCACTTTGCGCCACTCCCAAGAAGCCCGCGCCTTCAGGCGATCGCCATGGAGTTCGCCTCCTTTGAGAAGGCCGAGTGGACGATGGAGGACTGGGCTGCGTTTGCGGGCATGAGCGTGCGCACGCTCAGCCGTCAGGTGCAGGCCGAGACGGGACTCACCTTCCGCAACTGGCGTCTGCAGCACGTGCTCCTCGTCTCCCTCGGACAGCTCGCGCGCGAGACGAGCGTTGAGGAGGCGGCGCTCACGGCGGGCTACCAGAACACCTCGGCCTTCATCTCCGCCTTTCGGCAGGTCTTCGGGATGACGCCCGGCGAATACAGGCGAACGCTTCAGGGCTCCTGAGGACGAGGAAGGCCGGAATGCAAAGAGCCCCGGCAGGCAGGCTGCAGGGGCTCGCTGTTTTGATCTTGAACCGGACCAGTGCGGGATCAGCGCATCGTCACGAGGACGCGGCCCGTCATTTCGGGCGGGATCGGCTGGCCCATGAGCGTGAGCACGGTCGGGGCGACGTCGGCGAGGACGCCGTTTTCAACACGCTCGACGCGGTCGGAGACGACGAGGATGGGGACCGGGTTGAGCGAGTGGGCCGTGTTGGGCGAGCCGTCGGCGTTGACGGCGTTGTCGGCGTTGCCGTGGTCGGCGATCTGGACGACCTCGTAGCCGTGGGCGCGCGCGGCGTCGATGACGGCGCCCGCGCAGGCGTCGACGGTGACGACGGCCTTTTCAATCGCGTCGTAGACGCCCGTGTGGCCCACCATGTCGCCGTTGGCGAAGTTGAGGCAGATGAAGTCGTACTGCTCGGTGGCGATGGCCTCGACGAGCTTTTCGGTGACCTCGGGGGCGCTCATCTGGGGCTGCAGGTCGTAGGTCGCGACCGAGGGACTCGGCACGAGGATGCGGTCCTCGCCTTCATACGGGGCTTCGCGGCCGCCGTTGAGGAAGAACGTGACGTGGGCGTACTTTTCGGTCTCGGCGATGCGCAGCTGCCTGAGGCCCTGGGCGGAGACCCATTCGCCGATCGTGTTGACGACGTTCTCCTTCGGGAAGAGGACGTGCAGGCCCTTGTAGGTCGGGTCGTAGGGCGTCATCGTGCAGAAGTAGAGCGGCAAGGGCTCCATTTCGAAATCGGGTCTGGCCTCCTGCGTGAGTACGGTCGTGAGCTCCTTGGCGCGGTCGTTGCGGAAGTTCACGAAGACGACGGCGTCGTGCGGGCGGATGCGGCCCACGGCAACGCCGTGAGCGTCCGTGAGGTACTGCGGCTCGAGGAACTCGTCGGTGATGCCCTGGCGGTATGAGACGCGCACGGCGTCGGGCATGTCGGCGACGGGATTGCCCACGCCCTTGACGAGCAGGTCGTAGGCGCGGCGCACGCGCTCCCAGCGCTTGTCGCGGTCCATGGCCCAGTAGCGGCCAACGAGGCTCACGAGTTCGCCCGCAGTGTCGGGCTTCGCCATTTCGGCGAGCATGTCCTTCACGAAGCCTTCGCCGCTCTTGGGATCGGTGTCGCGGCCGTCAAGGAAGCCGTGTACGTAGACCTTTTCGAGGCCCGCGGCCTTCGCAAGGCGCAGGAACGCGTACATGTGGCTGTTGAGGCTGTGCACGCCGCCGTCGGAGAGAAGGCCCATGACGTGCAGGGCGCAGCCCTTTTCGCGGCAGTAGTCGATGAGGGCCTTCACCTCGGGATTGTCGCCGATCGAGCCGTCGGCGACCGCGCGGTTGATCTTGACGAGATCCTGGTAGAGGACGCGGCCGGCGCCGATGTTGAGGTGGCCCACTTCGGAGTTGCCCATCTGGCCGTCGGGCAGGCCCACGTTTTCTCCGTCGGTGCGCAGTTCGGCGTGCGGATACTTCGCCGCAAACTCACCGAGGCGCTGCGGTCTGACGCTGCCGATCACGTCGGCCCTGTCGCCGCGGCCGATGCCCCAGCCGTCGAGAATCATGAGCAAAACCTTCTTTCGTGCACAGGCCGTCATCGCCTTGTCTCCTTCTTCCTGAATCCCTGTCGTTGGTGTCTGTTGGGAGAGCCCTGCGGGGCTTACTCCTCGTCCTGCGGGTCGCGGACCTCGACCGGAGTTTCGCTCAGCGCCTGTTCGACCTCGCGGTCGAGCACGGACTCGACGAACTCGCTCACGGACTGGCCGCGGTTGGCGGCGGCATGAATCAGATTGTCATAAAGGGACGAATCGATGGCCACTTCAAGGGTGACGTAGTTGGTGTCTTCTGCCATTAGAATTCTCTCTCGAATAGTTGGAGGGGCGGACGTGGGATCGGGGCTCCGTGCTGCGCTTTCCCTTCACGGGGGCGCGGCGGGCGCCGTCTCCGCCTTCCTGATCAATCGGATGATTATCACGGATCGGCTCCCCATCGTCAATACCGCAGCCCCTTGAAGTGCCCCTCGGGCGCGGTTTTGAGGGCCTTGAAATGGCCTTTCGTGAATGGAGGCGGGCGGAGCGGTGGAGGAACGCGCAAACGGAAAGCCCCCCGCGGAAGGATCCGCGGGGGGCTTGGGTTCAGGTCCGATTCAGCGGTCGGTAGACCGCTTCATCAGCAGGTGACGCGTTTCAGATTAGAAAGCGTGCGTCAGACCCGTGTAGACTTCACCGACCTTCTGTTCGATTTCGTTGTTGGCCTTGGCCGTGGCGTCAACAGTAGCCTTGTGGAAGCCAGCACCGAGGTAGACGGACGTGCGCTTGCTCAGGCGGTATTCGTACTTGGCGGCAAGACCCATGTAGTCGAAGTCGCGTTCTTCAACGTTGGCCTGAGACGTTTCAGCCGTGCCGTCGACGTAGTAGGCGCCGACCGTCAGGTCGCCGTTGCTGATGGGCACAACAGTACCGAGGTGGAGACCGTAGCCCTTCATGCCTTCGTCATAGAGGGAGTTGGCCTTGTCGAGATAGGTATTGTCCTTGTCAAAGTCGATGCTGTCGAGCATGCCGAGAGCGTTGACGCTGCCAGCCTTGAGGCCCTTGAAGTACTGGCCCATCAGGAAGGTCTTGGCAAAACCGCAGTCGAAGTTGCCGCCGAGGTAGACGACGTGGCCGTCTTCTTCGCGACCATTCGTGCCGACGGAATCATAGTTCTGGAATTCGTAGGCGAGAACCGTGTTCAGGGCGCCGAAGTTGCCCGTAAGAGCCGTGGAAGCGTAGCGGTTGACTTCGGAGGAGCCTTCACGGCCTTCGTCGCCGCTGGCTTCCTTGAAGGAGTACTGAGCCGTAACCTGCAGACCGGCGAACTTCGGGGTCTGGTACGTGATCATGTTGTCGTAGCGGGAGGACGTGGCGAAGCCGAAGATGCTGTTGGCACCGCCGTCGAAGGCGTCAGCGGTGGAGTAGACGATGTCATACGTGCCAGCGGCGGAACCAACACCACCCATGCGGCCCATGGAAAGCGTACCGAAGTCGGAATAGACGGAGACGGAGCTTTCGCGGTCGAAGAGCTTGCCGGAGGTCTTGAATTCGCCGGAGTCGGACTTGAAGCCGTTTTCGAGCTTGAAGCCAACCTTCACGCCGTTGCCGAGGTCTTCAGTGCCCTTGACGCCGAAGCGGGAGGCGGAGTTCAGACCGTTTTCCATGGAGAACGTGTCGGAATCAACCTTGGCCTGGCTGCCTTCGGTGATTTCATTGGACTTGAAAAGGAGGCCCGTGTCGACCTTGCCGTACATCGTAACGTCGGCAGCCTGAACGGAGAAGGCGGTAGCGCCGAGAACGGCGACAGCGATAAGAGACTTCTTGAACATAATCTTGTCATCCAAATAAAAGGGAAAATTTGGGAGTCACTGCTTTTCGCGTGGCTAGGGAGAATTCTGGGACAAGAGGGGGCGATTCGCAAGAAGCCCCCCCCCCCCCCCTTTTTTTTCAGACGATCTTCGGATTCAGCGCATCGGCCTGCGGGACAGGGCATCCGGCCGGAATGCGGTGATAACCCCTATGATGTTGCGCAAACGCAACAAACGGGCGGAATCGACCTTGGGGCCTGCGTTTGGAGGCGGTCGTCATCCATGCGCGACTTTATGAGAACGGCATCGCCGTTTCCCGAATGTCGTGCGCGGGACGAGATGAAGAGAACAATGAAAAACGGCGCCCTGCCGGATGAAGCGGGACGCCGTTTGGTTCAAGGTTTGTGCGGGGCGTGCTGCCTGGAGACTCAGGCTGCGGCGGGTAGCTTCGGGAGCATGCCGCGGAGGTTCTTCGCGTAGAGGGCCGCCACATAGAGGATCACCACGGCGGCGACCGTCACTTCGACGTGGGCGAGGAAGCGGATCTGGTGCGCGTAGTGAAGGGCGCCGGGGAAGCCCGCCACGAGGTTCGAGAGCTTGTAGAGCGCCGTCGCGCCGATGGCCATCGGGAAGGTGAAGGCCGCGTAGCCCGGCGAGAACTGAAGCCTCAGGAGGCGCCAGAAGGCGAAGTAGATCACGACCGTCATGAGGATCGCGATGCCGAAGAGGAGCGCGACGAGGAGAAGCGACGGATCCTTCTCGACCGTGAGGTAGCCGGCAAGCAGCAGGCTCGCGGGCGCGGCCAGAATCGCGATCGTGGGCTTGGCGCCGTTGGGGACTTCGGGGAGGAAGAAGAGGCGGTAGATCATCAGCGGCAGGAGCACGGCATAGGCCGCGGCGCCCATCCAGAAGAGGATCTTCGCGAAGGGAAGCAGCACGGCCACCTCGGGGAAGGTCACGTCGGCCACCACGATGCCGATGGGCGGCACGAACCAGGAGGGCACCATGAGTTCGAGCCTCGGTTCCTGCAGGCGGTTCACGACGAAGATGCCGAGCGCCGCCAGATGAAGGAGCACCGCCGCGCACCAGAGCACGACGCCCGCTTCGGGCATCCAGTGGCCCGCGGTCTTCGAGACCACCATCAGGCACATCGCGAACGTCGGGACGATGCTGCCCACGACGGGATGCTTCAGGTCGGCCCAGAGCGTGTCGTGGTGCGCCGTGAAGCGAAGCACCAGAAAGCCGATCATGACGAGGCCGATCACGGCACCCGTCGTCTGGCCCCAACCCGCGAGCGGCAGGGCGTTCTCGAGGCACCAGCCCAGACTCGCAATGCCGAGCGCGAGACCGGCGAGCGGCGTGGGCAGGCCGCGAACCTTGTAGTGAAGCTTTTTGAACATGGGAATTCTCAAGAAAAGGGCGGGATTACCCTTGGTTTGCGGAGCTATTTTGGCAGAAAATTCGTTCGGAGGCGTCGTTTTTTTCAGAACCGATCGTTCGGAAAATGCGTCCGACATGACTTCAATCGTTCGGCTTTACCGAAAGTCTGGACATCCTGCGTCCTCACGACTTTTTGCAGGTCTTCCGCAGGGGGAGGCCTTTTTCGGCTTCTTCGAATAGAATGTACCTTCTATAAAACATTCAATATTAAGGATAGGGCCTGCCCGTGGCAGCGCCCGCAACTGCGCGATGGACATGGAAGACAAGGAGACGGCCCCGGGAACGGTGCTTCTGGCGGTGGACGTTGCAAGGCGTCAGGCGGAATTGAGGCGAAGGAGCGTCATCATGACGGAGGATCCCGTCGAGGCGGCCGAGTGGCTGCGAACCTACAGGCATCCGATGACTGAGCTCATCTCGATCGGGCCCTGGGCGTCGTACAGCGCCTTCAATCAAGGTGCCGGCGTCGACCTGCCGAGGCTTCTGCTCTCGGACCGCGTGCGCTCGGCCTGTGCGGTCGAGGTGGCGGGGCTCGACTACGCGGCGCAGCAGGCGAAGTACCTTTTTGCATTTGAGGACGCCGCCGAGTGGATTGAGGCCAATGTTGAGACGCGCGTGATGAGCGTCGTCGTGCCGCTTTCGATTTTTGCGACTGATCCGGACGCCCTGAGGACCGAATTCGAGGAGGAGAAGCGCCTGAGGTTCACGAACATGAAGACGAAGGAAGGCGCCGCGAAGCCCCGCCGCATTCTCGCCCGCTGGAATGTCGTGAAGAACCTCCCGAAGGAGGCCCGCGAGTCGATCGGCAACTGGTCCTCGGACTATGCGGCCGAGAAGGTCCGCCAACAGGTTGCCTGGCCCGTGCCGCCCTCGATGGAAGTCGATTTTCCGGGATGCGTCTTCGCCCGCTACCGCACCTCGGCCGAGATTGAGCCCACTAGGCAGCGCACGCACAACACGATCCTCTTTACGGGCATGGCTGTTCACCGCGAGATCGGGCGCAACAGGCCGTACTGCAGGCGGCACTTCACGCCGGGCCTCCTGCTCGGCGGCCCTCGAAACTGGCCCGACTACGAGATCGGACTGGTCGACGTGATGAGCATTCGGAGGGCGACCGCGCTGCTCGGAGAGAGCTTCATCAGGCACGCCGCCTGGCGTCTTTCGCCCGAGGACGTCGTCTGGTGCGGGGACGCTTCGGTCCTGCACGACGTGAAGCTCAGCGCCGACATGCGGATTCTGCTCGGCCTTTCGAGAGAGAGGCGCAGGCCCGCCATCTGACCCTCGAGCGTGATTTCCTCACGGGTTTTCCCGCTTTGGGCTTGGGATCACGGAGCGTGCGTGCCATAATCATCGTTTGAGAATGCCGGCTTTCAGACGGTCCCTCGTTCGAGGGAGCCGGACCGTCATTCCCGCCAACCTTCCCACGAGGACCCAGTCATGCAGATTACGCTTCGCCAGATGCAGGTCTTTCTTGCAGTCGCCCGCACCGAGAATCTGTCGGTTGCGGCGCAGGATCTTGCGATGAGCAAGAGCGCGGTGAGCCAGGCCCTGACGGAGCTCGAGGGGCGCCTCGGCGTCACGCTCTTCGAGCGCACCCGCGGCCGACTCCTTCTTTCGGCCGAAGGCAGACGCCTCAAGCCCGCCGCCGACGAGCTCATGGAGCGCACCGACGACATCGAGTCGCTCTTTTCGGGTCGCACGACGGGCCAGCTCAGGCTTGCCTGTACGTTCACGATCGGCTCCTTCATGCTCTCGGACCTGATGCGCGACTTCCAGGCGCACGCGGGCTGGATGCCCGAAATGCGCATCGCCAACACCGCCGAGGTGGCCGAATCGCTTCTCAACTTCTCGACCGACGTCTCGATCGTCGAGGGCCCCGTCACAAATCCGCACCTCATCACCGAGCCGTGGATTTCCGACGAAATGGTCGTGGTGGCGCCCAAGGGCCACCGTCTCACACAGGGCGTCGCGACCTGGGAGCAGCTCTCTCGCGAGCGCTGGATTCTTCGAGAGGAGGGCTCGAGCACCCGCATCTTCTTCGACGCCCAGATCGGCCTTCACCTCTCCGAGCACAACATCATCGCGAACGTCAACAGCTTCGAGGCGATCGTCGGCATGATCATCAACGGCATGGGCCTCACCTTCATCTCCGAGCGCATCCTCCACGATCCGTTCTTCGGCCCGCACCTCAGGCGCGTCAAGTGTCCCGAGACCTTCACAAGGCAGCTCTCCTTCTGCATGCACAAGCAGAAGTACCGCTCCTCCGACCTCCAGGCTTTCCTCGCCTTCTGCCGCCTTTGGGGCGAACAACTTCTCGAACGCGAGCACAGCCGCAGGCTCGAGGAAGAACAGGCGGCCATGGTCTTCACAAGTCCCTCCCGATTCAGCGGCGAGGTTGCCTAGTTTCCTGACCTGCAGCCCTGCTGCATCCGGTCTTCCTTCCTCAGCCATTCTCTTGGGAAGGCAAAGCCGTCCGCAGATGAGGACATTGCGCAAGAATTCGACGCCTTGCAGCACCAGTATTCCTGCGCCTCCGTGTACAATGCCTGCCGCTTCACGTTCGGACGGGTCTCCCTCAGGCTTTCCGCAGAAGTCTCCCAAACCACCAGACCACAAGACCGATTCCATTTCCATGCACGTCACCGTCTATCTCATCTGCGCGCTCGTCACGGCACTGATGGCCGCCTACGGCATCTGGCGCACGATCCGCATCGCCCATCTCGGCACGACCTCGAAGCTTGCCGTCACGGCCTTCTTTGCGCTTGCGGGCGCCTCGCACTTCGCCTTTCTCGACATGACGGACCTCTTCGAGCGCGCCTTCATCGTCGACACGCTGCCCGTCACGGGGCTCTTCGTGAGCTTTGCCTACTGGTTCTTCCTGCTGGCGCTCGCGCGCGACGTGATCGGCGGCGTGCGCGGACTCGTGCGCAGGAAGATGGGGCTGCCCGTCGAGAAGCGCGATCTTTTCACGATCGTCTCGACGTGCTTCGTGGCCGTCTTCGGCATCTTCTTCGGCATCACCTCGACCTGGAACGCGCTCTCCGAGCCTACGGTCGAGCCGATGACCGTGGCCGTCAGGAACCTGCCGCCCGAGCTCGAGGGCTTCAAGGTCGCCCAGATCACGGACCTGCACGCCTCGAACCTCTTCCCCGCCGCCCGCACCGAAGCCGTGGTGAAGGCCGTCAATGAGGCCAGGCCCGACCTCGTCCTCATCACGGGCGACTTCTCCGACGGTCCGCTCGACAGGGAGGCTGCCGTTCTTCAGCGCGATGCGGACCTCGCGCCTCTTTCCGGCCTCAAGGCCGCCTACGGCATCTTCGGCGTGACGGGCAACCATGAGTACATCCGTCCCGAGCGCGAGAAGCTCCTTGAGATCATCAGGCGCCACGGCGTCGTGATCCTCGAGAACGAGGCCGTCTCCATCGCCGTCAAGGGCCGCCGCGTGACGGTGGCGGGCGTGGACGACCTCGCCGCCGAGCGCACGGGGGCAGGCCGTCACGACCTTGCGGGCACGCTCTCCAATCTTGCCGACGACGACCTCCGCATCCTGATGGACCATCAGCCCCGCACGGCTCCCGAGGCTGCGAACCCTGCCTGGAAGGTGGATCTGCAGCTTTCGGGTCACACCCACGGCGGCCACACGGGTCCCGTCGCGATTCTCGCTTCGCTTGCCAACAACGGCTTCGTCAAGGGCTTTTACGAGCTGGGCGGCATGAAGCTCTACGTCTCCCAGGGCGCGGGCTTCTGGGCGGGCTTCCCCGTGAGAAGCGGCACCTTCAACGAAATCCCGCTCATCACGTTCACGCGAGCCAACTGATCGAGCAGCTTTTCGAGCATTCCCGGCATGAAAAAGCCTCCCGACTTCGGGAGGCTTTTTTGATGAGTTTGGGCAGGTGTCAGTATGTCGTTCGGTCGAAGACGGCCTTCTGCTGCGTGAATTCGAGCAGGCCCGCGAGGCCGCCCTCTCGTCCGATGCCGCTCTGCTTGTAGCCGCCGAAGGGCGCGGTGACGTCGCGCGGGGCGTCGTTGATGTAGACGTTGCCCGAGTGGATGCGCTTTGCGACCGCGACCGCCTCGGCCTTCGTCGGGGCGTGCACGTAGCCCGAGAGTCCGTAGGGCGTGTCGTTGGCGATTGAGACGGCCTCCTCGACGGTGTCGTAGGGAATGATGCAGAGCACGGGGCCGAAGATCTCCTCGCGGGCGATGCGCATGTCGTTTCTCACGTCGGAGAAGACGACGGGTCTGACGTAGTAGCCGCGGGACATGTCGGTGGGGACGTCGCCCATGACGAGTCGTGCGCCTTCGTCGATGCCGGCCTGCACGTATTCGGCGATCTTCTCGAACTGGGCCTTCGAGGAGACGGGGCCGATGTCGGTCTTCGGGTCGGTCGGGTCGCCGACGACGAGCTTCGCGGCGAGCTCGCAGAATTCGGACTCGATGCGCGTGAGGTCGCGACGGGGCACGATGAGGCGCGAGAGAGCCGTGCAGGTCTGGCCCGCGTTGAAGAAGATCGAGCTCAGGATCTTGGGGTAGGCGGCCGAGTAGTCGTCGGAGGGCAGGAACACGGCGGGGGACTTGCCGCCGAGCTCGAGGCTGATGTGCTTGACGCTCTCGAGCGCGCGCTGCGCGATGCGGATGCCGACGGTGGTGGAGCCCGTGAAGCTCACCATGTCGACGTCGGGATGCGAGGCGAGGCGGTCGCCGAGTCTGGAGCCGCGGCCGCTCACCATGTTGAAGACCCCCTTGGGGAAGCCCGCGCGGTCGAAGGCGTCGGCGAGCAGGCAGGCCGTGAGCGGCGTGTGCTGGCTGGGCTTGAGGACGACGGTGCAGCCCATCAGGATGGCGGGGACGACCTTCTGGACGACCTGGCCGAGCGGGTAGTTCCAGGGCGTGACGCAGGCGACGACGCCGACGGGCTCGCGGTAGACGGTGGAGTTCGGGAGCGTTTCCTCGAGGACCATGCGTTCCGCCGCCTCGATGTAGGAGCGCACGCGCACGTACTGGTACTCGCAGTGGGTCCTGGTCGTGAAGCCGACGGGTGCGCCGAGTTCGGCCACTTCGAGCGGGATGATCTCGTCGTGCAGGGCCTCGAAGTTCGCGAGCATGGCCTTCATCAGGCGGATGCGTTCTGCGAGGGGCGTCGTGCGCCAGCCTTCGAGCGCGGCCTTTGCGGCCGCAACGGCGCGGTCCGCGTCGGCGGGCGTGCCGTCGGGGATGCGGGCGAAGCGCTCGAGCGTGGCGGGGTTCTCGACCTCGATCCAGGCGTCGTCCTCCGAAGGCGTCCATTCGCCGTTGATGTAGTGTTTTTCAAAATCCCATGACATTTTGCGAATCCTTCTTCTTCTGTTTCTGTTTTTGCCGGCCTCGGGGCGCGTCAGCATCCGCGTCGGGGCCGGAAGCAGGGCACCAGATGTCCTAACTCTAGCGCAAAGCGAGGGGCTCTGCGGGCCTGCCCATAATGCTACAGCCTCAGGGAAGCCGAAGAGATAAGGCGTTTTGACTAGGCGCATCTCTTGTGTGGGCGGCGGGGCGGGAGGACCTCCCGCAGTTGCACACGCCGTGCCGCTCCCGGATTTTTCGGCTTATTTCCTGCTGCAACAGCCTCACGCAGTCGGACATGATTTGTTGCGCAAAAGCGGCACACCGACTGGCAAGATGTCTTCAACGGACGAACGACGGGAACCGAAGCGAAGGAAGCACCGTCGGACGGACCGCCATCCGAGAAACAGCATACATATAGGAGAGTGCGCGCAGGAGCAGGACCGACACTGCAAGCAACTGCACGCCGACGACATCATGACATTCAACGCCAAGCTTCTCACCGCCACCGCCGCCGCTCTCATCGGTGCCATCGCGCTCACGGGCTGCAACGAAGCCCCGGCTCCGGCCCCCGCCGCCGAACCCGCCGCGCAGACCCAGCCCGCTCCTGCCCCCGAGGCCCAGCAGCAGGCGCCCGAACAGGCTCAGCAGCAGGCTCCGGCCGAGGCCCAGAAGGCCCCCGAGCAGGCTCAGCCGGCCCCCGCGCCTGATGCCAAGAAGTAAGGCTTCGCCTTCATGACGGGAGGGAAGATCCCTCCCGACGCTTCGCCACGATCCATCAACCATATATTAAGGACGGACCCGCGCCACAACGCAGTCCGAACACATCATGACGAACACCATCAAGCTTCTCGCCGTCGCCTCCGTTTTCCTCGCTTCCTCCGCCTTTGCAGCGAACCCGCCCGCGGCTCCCGAGCCCGAGGCCCAGCCGGCCGTCAAGGCTGCGCCCGCCGACCTTCAGGCACCGGCGCTCGCTGCCGACGTTCAGGATCCCGCGCTCAAGCTTCCCGCCGATCTGACCCCTGCCGACAAGGCGCAGACGGCCGACGAGCCGCAGCCGCAGGGCGGCAAGCAGGCTCCGCAGCCCGAAGAGGCCGCCCAGCCTGACAAGGCCGCCAAGGCCAAGTAAACTCAAGTCAAGCCGACAATTCCAGAGAGAGCGGCGCGCCGAATCCGACGGTGTCGGGTGAAGGCGCGCCGTCGTCACATATGAAGAACGCCTCCAGAATCTCCATCGCCGCCCTCTGCGCGGCCGCCGCCCTCGGTCTCGCGGGTTGCAATTCGCCTTCTTCGGGCACTGCGCCCGAGGTTGCTCCGGTCCAGGTTCAGGCTCAGGATCTCACGCCCATGCAGAAGGCCGCCGGCGTCTACGCGGGCGAACTTCCCTGCGCCGACTGCTCGGGCATCCGCACGACGCTCTACCTGAGGGCCAACGGCGTCTACACGCGCATCTCCGAATACGTCGGCCGCGACACCTTCGAGGACGGCGGCCAGTGGACGATCGACGAGAAGGGCGTCGTCACGATGACGCCCGCCGTCAAGGGCGGACAGCCTTCGCTCGCTAGGGTTGAGGAGGGTGCCGTGAGGCTTCTCAACGCCGACGGCGATGCCGTCGAGGGGCCGATGGCGGACCTTTATGTCCTCAAAAAGGATCAGTGATATAAACCCTAAGGTCTATGGAACGCCTCCCAGAGGTCGTGTAGACTCATGAGCACGGACCCTTGCCCGATCCCTCGGACACGGTCCGTTTTCCCAAGGACATTCCACAGAGACCATATGCAGACATCGAGTCCTCGTCTTGGCCCCAACGCTGCAGGAAGCAGGGGCGCACGCGATAATGCGCACGTCGTCACCCTGATCCAGGAGGCGCTCTGCTCGGGCGACGCACGATGCGTCGTCGAGGCCGTCGAGAAGGCCTGCCGACTCAAGGGCCTGCCCGTGCCTCACGAGCTTTACGGCGAAATGACGCTCGAGTCGCTCATCGCCGTCATGGCCGCGATCGGGCTTGATCTCAGGACCGAGAGACTCAACTGAGAGCCTCCGAAGTTCCTCAACTGCACCGACTTCAGGGCCGACCGCTCTCCGCGCGCCGGCCTTTCTGTTGCTTAAAGACAACGGATTCGCGCACGGACCACTGCGGCAGGGTTCCGAGCATGATGTCACTTCCGTGGATCACGGACTGTCTCAAAACGCCTCGGCGAGCAGGCGTTCGAGCAAGATGCCCTGAGAGGCGCCCCTGCGGGCGGGGTTCGGCTGGGAGACGCAGCAATATTCTGCAAAGAAAGGGTGATGTTTCTGAACGCCAAGTGATTCCCGTTGTGGCTAGAATGAGTCCATGAGGGAGGAGATTGGTTTCTCCTGCAGGTCTCAAGGCTTCAAACGCATACGCATCGGGAGGTGCCGCATGCTTACACGCAGAAAGCTCATCATGGGTGCCGTCGCAACGGCGCTCGTCGGTCTGGGGGCGACGCCCGCGCTTGCGCGCGACGAGCGTCTTCTCGCCGACATTCTCTACGGGGTTTCCGACGCGCTCGTGCGCGACTACATCCGCGACCGCTACGAGGACGGCCGCTGGGACGGCCACTACTGGTACTACGGCGGACACCGCTACACGCCGCACGAGTACGGCCGCTACTGGGCTGAGGAATATCACCGCCAGCCGCCGAAGAAGCCCAAGAAGCGCAAGAAGCCGCATCCGCATCCCCGCGACTGGGACGATGACGACGACCGTCGCCGCCCGCACCACCGTCCGCCGCCCCCGCCTCCACCTCACTGGGGATGACGGGAGCCGAGGGGCCCGATCCTGGCGGACGGGGCCTTCCGGAGACTTCAAGAAGGCAGCGACTCCGACGAGGAGTGCGCTGCCTTTCTCTTGGCCGCCTGTGAAGCGTGAACTTCGTTACGGGGTCCGTCGGGCTCGGGCATGCGGATCGCGCACCTGATAAGATCGACGGACGACAATGCCTTTTCTTTCGGAGACATTCATGACCGAAACCGCCGACGAGGCCCGCAGGCGCCTCGTGCTCGCCGCGCTCATCCTTCCTGTGCTCTGCGCCGCGCCAGTCGTCCCCGCCTTGTCCGCCCGGGCGGCGGAGCCTGAAGCGCCCGATGAGGAAGAGGATGACGAGGAGCCTCGCGAAGATCAGGACGACGAAGAGGAATCTGAGGAGGGGCCCCTCCATGACGACGACGCCGACGAGGACAGCGACGTGAACCACGGGTTCGACGAGAGGGCCGGCGATCGCGGTGACGACCGCAGCGCCGAGCATTGAGCCGCATCTGCGGCAGGATTTGAGAAAAGCCCTTGAGAGGAGTTTTCATGCTTTCGAGACGACGGATCATCATCGCCATGGCGGCCCTGACGGCCGCATCCCCCGCAGCTTCCCTTGCCGCACGAGCGGCGGCTTCGTGCCCGAGGCTTCAGGCTGAACGACGCGCGCCCCTGCAGCAGGACTTCACGCACGCCTGCGGCCGCTGCTGGGACGGGCACCACTGGAGCTGGGGCGGTCATCCGCTGCACGCCCGTCCGGGACGTCTGCTTGAGGCGCGCGAGTCCTGACGAGAGGGCGCAGGGGAGGGCTTTGCAAACAGCTCTTGTCTCCCTAAAACGACTGTGCCGCAGTAAATGTCAGTCTATATCAAGAGTGATGTCCAATTGTTGCGGTCGGTCTTTCCCTGAACGAGTGTTCACTAAAATGGCCTCATTCGAGCAGCAACCGTTGATGACAGGCGGCCGCAGATGCTCAACAGAAGAAAGGTTCTTTTCGGCGCCGCCGCCCTGATGGCCGCGGCCCTTCCCGCGATGCCCGTCATGGCGTCCGACAGCAGGCTTCTCGCCGACATCCTCGCGGGCGTCTCCGACGCCCTGACGCGGGACTACATCCGCAGGCATTATCAGGAAGGCCGCTGGGACGGCAGCCACTGGAACTACGGCGGCCGCCGCTACACGGCCGCCGAGTACGGCCGCTACTGGTCGAAGCACTACGAGGAGCGCCGCGAGCCGAAGAAGCCATCCGGGCCCGCGAAGCCGCCGCAGCATCCGCAGCATCCGCAGCAGAAGCCCGGGCCTCAGGCCGGCCGGAATCCTCCGAAGGGACCGGGGCACGACAACGGCAGGCACGAAGGGCGCAAAAACGACGGGAGGCGCGACAACTGGGACGGCCCCCGATGACTGAACGCTGCATGATGCCTTGATGAGCGGTCGAAAACGGAGAAGTGCAAGGGTGTCTTTACCCTTCTCCAGAAGGGCGGAGCGTGAGCTTCGCCCTTTTTTCGCCTGCGGGAGTAGGAAAGACATTGGAAACCCCGGCTTCATCCGAAGGGGCGGGCGGCGTCTGCGTCAAGAAGCTTCACGAAATGTACGAGACGTGGAATCCTGAACGAGCGTTCAGTAAAATAAGGTCATCAGGTTCCAACAATGATTCCGTCTTCGTGAGGGAAACACCATGCTGACAAGAAGAAAGCTTGTGCTGGGCGCCGCGCTTGCGGTCCTCGTGCCTGCTGCGCCGGCGCTTGCCGCGCCGGATCCGCTCCTCGCCGACATTCTCTACGGCGTCTCCGACGCGCTGATCCGCGACTACATCTACCGCAACTACGAGTACGGCCGCTGGGACGGCAGGTACTGGTGGTACAGAGGCAACCGCTACACGCCCGCCACCTACCGCCGCTTCTGGATCGACGACTACTACAGGCACTATCCGCCGCCTCCGCCTGCGCACCGTCCGCCGCCGGGTCACAGGCCTCCGCCTCCGCCGCACTTCGACGGACCGGGCGGTCGTCCGCCTCCGCCTCTGCGGCCCCCGCACTTTGCGGGCGGAAGGCCTCCCGAAGGACCGGGCCCGAGGCCTCCGCAGCCTCCACACGGTCCGGGCCCGCACCCGCCGCATTTCGGCGGTCCCGGCCACAGGCCGCCGCATGCAGGCGGTCCGGGGCCCCGTCACCCGCACGGCGGCGGTCCGCGTCCGCCTCACTTCGGAGGTCCGGGCGGCAGAGGCCCGGGCGGTCCCGGCGGTCCCCGCTGACGCCGCTGCGCCTCAACCGGTCCCGCACTTCCCATCGGGATGCGGGTCCGAGCCCCATCCACGGACTCCCGACGGTCTCGATTCAGGTTCCCGTATTCGGATTGACAAACGTTCGGTGGCGAACTATCATTCTCGCCATGGAGGGGTGAAATGGCAGGCTGGTCATCCACAATGGCTGCCGAAACCTCCTCCTCAGACTGGAGACGGGTCCATTTGAGCCGTCTTTTTTCAGAAACATATGGTTCGACGACGAACGAATATTTCAACAAAGGACAATCATCATGACCGAAAACTTCCGCAGGATTTCGCTCGAATGCGCTCCGCGCACGGAGCTCCACGACGCCCTCGGCCTCACGGGCTGCGAGGTCTCCGTGAACGCGCTGCCCGCAGGCGCGGCCGTTCCGTTCGTGCACCGGCACGTGAAGAACGAGGAGGTCTACGGCGTCCTCGAAGGCAGGGGCGAACTCTACATTGACGGCGAAGTGGTCGAGCTCAAGGCGGGCGACTGGTTCCGCATCTCGCCCGAAGGCCGCCGCGCCATCCGCGCCGCCGCCGATCAGGGCATCCGCTTCGTCTGCATCCAGACGAAGGCGGGGAGCCTCGAAGGATTCACCAACGACGACGGCGTCGCCTGCGACGAAAAGGCGCCCTGGCTCTGAGCCCGCTCAAATTCACCTTCGCGGCCATCCGTGTACGCATCCTTTCCTGGCTGCGCGTGCGGACGGCCTTCTTCGTCTTCCTTCCGTCTTCCTTCTGCCGTCTTCCGTTCGCGCCGGCCCCATCGGCAATTTCCCGAGGACGCCTTTTCTTAGCCTATCCTTAAGCTCCGGAGTGTCGTATAGTGTTGACACGCGCTCCGGGACCAGACGGGGCGTCGCCGAAACAAGAATCAAAAAGCCTCTTCGCATTGTTACGTGCTAAGTGTACCCCTTAAGTGGTAGCGGTCGTCTCCTTGGCTTGGCCCTTTTTACGCGATCGAGGAGGACCGTAGCATACAGCTGATGAAAAGCCAGCTGCTGCGCTCCCTCAGCGCTGCCCGGCTACCGTCGCCTGACGGGTCAAGGGGGCGAGGCATTTAATGGGGTGGCCGTTCGTAAAACGGACGGGGCTCCCCGTTCATTGCCGAAGAACCCTTGACGCGCTATCTGTTGCGCCATAATCGCGGGCTTGCCCGCCCACAGCATGTGGGCGGGTTGCCAAGCGGCGAGCGCAAGAATATACGTTGATCAGACATACCTCTTTAGGGGGTACATTAACACGTAAATTTACGAAGTGCCATCAAAAAAGGAGAATCCCGTCAATAACCCCTGTCTGAAGACAGAGGCTTGAAAGAGCCTTTATTGACTAGCCTCAGCGCCCCTCTTTCGAGAGGCGCTACGTTGGTTGGGAATATATAGGCACCGTGGGATGTACATCCTAGTTCCACGCTCTGCGGCCTGTGATTAAAAGCTCCGAGAGGTAGGAGCGGTGTTGCAGGCACCAAACCCCTTCCAACATTGGCGAAGGATGTCAACCGGCCTTCGGGCCGTGTAAGCGGAGCCTGCGGGTATCCGCAAAGGAGATGCTTTGAAAGTATTTGTTTTGAACATGCGCGGCCGGCCCTTGATGCCGTGCTCGCCTGCAAAGGCAAGGCATCTGCTCAAGGCAGGCAAGGCCGTGGTGAGGCGACGAACGCCGTTCACGATTCAACTTCGAATCACCACCGGTGAAACGAAGCAGAGCGTGACACTGGGCGTTGACGCCGGCGCAAAGCATGTCGGCCTTTCCGCTGCGACGGAAAAGGAAGAGGTCTTTGCGTCCGAAGTCGAACTTCGACAGGACATCACGGGGCTTCTGGCTGCCCGGCTCTCGCTGCGTCCTGAGCGCCGCCAGCGCAAGACGCGCTACCGTGCGCCGCGCTTTTTGAACCGTGTCCGATCGAAACACAAGGGATGGCTTGCACCGTCCGTTGAAAACCGCATTCAGGCGCACATGTCGCGCATTGATGCGATCTGCGGACTGCTGCCTGTCACCAAGATCGTGATCGAGACGGCATCCTTCGACATTCAGAAGATCAAGCATCCGGATGTCGAGGGCACGGACTATCAGCAGGGCGATCAGCTCGGCTTTTGGAACGTTCGTGAATACGTTCTCTTTAGAGACGGTCACGTTTGCCAACACTGTCACGGTCATGCGAAGGACAAGATCCTCAACGTACACCACCTCGAAAGCCGCCAAACCGGCGGCGATGCGCCCAACAACCTGATTACGCTCTGCGAGACCTGCCACAAGGCCTGTCACGCAGGGAAGATCAAGTTGAAGGTCAAGCGCGGCCAATCGTTCAGGGCGGAAGCCTTCATGGGCATCATGCGTTGGACATTGCTCGATCGCATGCGCAAGGCGCATCCCGGCTTGCCTGTTGAGAACACCTACGGCTATCTGACGAAGAACACGCGCATCACCCTGGGACTCCCCAAAGCGCATTGCGTCGATGCCTACTGCATTGCGGGAAACCTCAAGGCCGTACGAAGAGGCGTCTACCTCCATCAGCGACAGGTGCGCAAGCACAACCGTCAGATTCACAAGTGTACGGTGCTCTCGAAGACGCTTAAGGACGGCACGAAGATCGGATACCGAAAGCTCAATCAAACACCGCATCTGGTCAAGAACTTCAGGCTCTTCGACAAGGTGAGATGTCTTGGGCAAACCGGCTTCATCTTCGGGCGAAGATCGTCCGGCTACTTCGATGTCCGGAGGCTGGACGGCGTAAAAATTTCTTCCTGCATCAACTACAGGAAGCTCACGCTTCTCGAAAAGAGAGGCACCTGTTTAACCGAACTTAGAAAGGAGGACGGCGCTTCCTCCCCTGTCTGAAGACAGAGGTTTCCGCGCCGAATTTCTATGAACTGCAACGCCAATGCCTGCACGACCGCCGACGCCGGCGACGACGCAGGCCGATTTGCCCTCACGACGACCGCCCCCTGCTGCCGCGTCACCGAATACGGTCTGATGCGCGTCTCTGGCAAGGACGCCGTCACGTTCCTGCACGGCCAGTTTACGAACGCCGTCACGGGCCTCGCCGACGAAGTCCGCAATGCGGGCTACTGCACCCCGAAGGGCCGCCTTCTCGCCACGTTCCGCGTCTGGATGGACGGCGACGACGTCATGATGCTCGTCCCGAAGGCTGTTGCGCCCGCCTTCTTCAAGCGCCTGCGCATGTACGTGCTCCGCGCCGACGTGACCTTCACGTGCACGGGCGGAGACGTCGTCATGACGGGCGTTCCCGCCGGCGCCGAGGCCTTCCTCGAAGCTGCGGGCCTGCCCGTCCCGGCGCCCAGCCGCGTCGTTCGCCACGACGGCCTCGTCATCGTCGACGCCGAACCTGCCTCCAAAGTCGAGGGCTTCTGCGCAGGAGGCCGCCGTGCGCTCATCATTGCCCCGAAGGACGACGCCCGCTTTGCCGACGCCTCGACGGACTCCGCCCTCTGGTGGGCCTCCGAAATCGCCGCAGGCAAGACCACCGTCTGGCCGGGCTCACGCGAACTCTTCGTGCCGCAGGCCGTCAACTACGAACTTTCGGGCGGCGTCGTCTTCAACAAGGGCTGCTACCCCGGACAGGAAGTCGTCTCCCGCGTCCAACACATCGGCGAGACGAGCCGCCGCGCCGCCTTCGGCCTCGTGGCCGGCACCGAGGCCCCGCTCCCCGGCGCTCCCGTATACTGCGACGGCGCCGAAGCCGGCTTCGTGACGCAGGCCGTCGCGGGCGAAATCTCGACCCTCGTCGCCTTCTCGTCCCTGCGCTCCGCCCTCACGGGCCGCCTCACGCTCACGCCCGAAGGCGCGCCGATCTCGATCCTGCCGCTGCCCTACAAGATCCCGTCCGCAGCCTGATCGCACTGATCCGCATTCGACCGGCGGCCGTCATCCCTCTGTGGTGACGGCCGCCTTTTCCTTCATGAGCCTCACCCTTTCTCCTGCGCAACAGACAGAACATGTTATGTCGGCTTATACGGAAGGCAAAATGGCAAATTCAACCGAGCCATCTTCCGGCTCCCTGCAGGGCGGCCGTGCCGTCCCGTGAGAGGGCTTCCTTTGGATGCGTCCGCGCAACATTCCGGCACCTGCGCCTGAGGGAAAACATGGTTTTGAGCGTTTTTCCAAATTTCCTCTGCTAGACTCAGACAGACAAGGCGGACACAGCGTTCCGCCCGCATGATTCACTTATTCCCAAGCCCATGCAGAAGACCCTCACGTTCACCATCACGCTCGACGAGATCGAGGCGGGGAAGGCGGCCGAAGTGCTCGCAGGGGCCGGACTGACACCCGAGGGCGTGATCCGCCAGCTTCTCGAGCGCACTGCACGCGAAGGTGTCGTGCCGCTGCGCAAGGGGCGTGCCCGTCCGAAGAGGACGGACGGTGGGGACGCAGGCGCGCACTTCGTGCAGGGCGACCTCTTCGCCCGTCCCGATCCCGCAGAGCCCTTCTACTCGTTCAATCCCCCTGCGGCCAAGCCCGAGACGCTTCTGCCCTCGCTCGTCACGCTGCGCGCCCTGCAGGACGCGCAGGCCAAGTTGCGCTGGCGTGAACGCGAGCGCGAAAGCGCCGACGGCTCGATGCTTCAGAGCGGCCCCGACGCGCCGCTCGAGCTTCTCGAAACCAAGCAGTTCCGGTTCGACAAGTCCCTCATCGTGGGCGACCCGAGGCGTTCCGCCATCATCGCCGCCCTTGAGGCGCTCTTCACCGAGCTCACGAACAGGCGCGTACCCGAGGGGCTGCGACCCGTCGGAAACGGCGACAGCCTCTATGCGGTCCTCGACGTAGAGAGCGCTCCGCTCGGCCTCATCCTCCAGATCGGCGGCGCCGAGATCTGCCTCGTGCGCTACGGTACGCCCGAAAGTCTTCTCGAGAATCCGCACGTGCTCGAACATTGATCCCGGATCCCGTCGTCCGCAAACAGAACGCCCAAGCAAAAGGCGCCGACTCCTCATTCGGGAGACGGCGCCTTTTTGTTCCTTCAGAAGCTGCAGCCTCAGTCCTCGACCGTGACAGTCGTGCCCTCGTGACAGACGGTGAGCACTCTGGCGGCGAAGTCGGGCCAGGTCTCGCGGACCTTCGCGACGAAGGCTTCGGCGACGGCCTCGGACTTCGTGGCAGCGATCATGGTCGAGCCCGAGCCGCTGATGAAGAAGGTGGCGGCGCCCGCCTCGAGCGCCATGGCGCGCATGGCGTCGTACTCGGCGATGAGCGTGCGGCGGTAGGGCTCATGCAGGACGTCCGCGCAGGCGGCGCCCACCAGCGCCTCGTCGCCCGTCTCAAGGCCCCTCACCATCGCGATGGCGTGGGACATCGTGTGAACGGCGGCCGAGAGGTCGATGTCGCGCCTGACGATCCTGCGGGCCTCCTCGGTGCGGACCTCGTAGTTCGGGATCACGGCCACGAAGCGCCAGGCGGGATCGGGCGAGAACGGAACGGCGACGGCCCTGCCCTCGTGCATGAAGCTCGCCGTCAGGCCGCCGAGGAAGGCCGGCGCGGCGTTGTCGGGATGGCCCTCGAAGGCCGTGCAGAGTTGGAAGAGGTCGTCGGTCGTGAACGGATTGCCGAGCATCGCGTTGGCGGCGGCCATGCCGCCCGCAATGCAGGTGCTCGAAGATCCGAGACCGCGAGCGACGGGCACCTCGGAGTCGATCACGAGATGCACGGCGGGCACGGGACGGCCCGCCTTCTCGCAGACCATGCGGAAGCCCTGCATGACGAGGTTGTCGGCATTTCGGTAGGCCTCGGGACAGCCCTCGATCACGAGCTCGTCGGAGGGCTCGAACGTGAACTTCGCCTGCAGCGAGAGGGCCATGCCGAGCGAATCGTAGCCGGGACCGAGGTTCGAGGTCGAGGCGGGAACGCGGACGGTGACTTTCATGTGCGGCCTCCCCTGTCAGAATGCGCGCGCGACGGCCGCGCGGATGAAGTCGGCCATGCCCTCGGGACGCACGACGGCCTTGTGGAGCACGGGCATCGAGCGCAGCCCTGCAAGAGGCGCGGGGGCGTTTTCACTCGTGAGCCCGGAAAGCGCGTCCATGTATGCGAAGCCGTCGGGATCGCCTTCAAGCGGCCTGCCAGTGAGCGCGATGTAGACGTCGCGGCAGAACTTGAAGGGGCTCGCCGTCGAGAGCACCACGCACGGCACCGACCTGTCGGCGCGCTCGCGGGCGACCTTGAGGGCCACGGCGGTGTGCGGGTCGACGAGGCGGCCGTCCTTGCGCCAGGCCTCGCGGATCATCGCGGAGGTTTCGGCGTCGTCGGCCCAGCCGCACTTGAAGAGCGAGCGGATGCGCTCGAGCATCTCGCCCTCGACCCTGAAGACACCCTCGTTCCTGAGGTTCTCCATGAGGCGGGCGATGAGCGCCGTGTCGCCCTCGGATGCGTAGTAGAGCATGCGCTCGAGGTTGCTCGAGATCAGGATGTCCATGCTCGGCGTGATCGTCTTCACGAACGGACGGTTGCGGTCGTAGACGCCCGTCGTCAGGAAGTCCGTGAGCACGTTGTTGGCGTTGCTCGCCACGATGAAGTGGCGCACGGGCAGGCCCATGCGGTACGCATAGTAGCCCGCGAGCACGTCGCCGAAATTGCCCGTCGGGACGCAGAAGTCGACCTTGGCGCCCTGTTCGACCTCGTTGGCCTCGACGAGCTGGCGGTAGGCGTCGAAGTAGTAGACGACCTGGGGCACGAGGCGGCCGATGTTGATCGAGTTGGCCGAGGAGAGTTCCACGCCTTCGTCGGCGAGCTCCTGCCTGAGGTCCGAGGCGAAGATCTTCTTGACGGTGCTCTGCACGTCGTCGAAGTTGCCCTCGACGGCGGCGACCGCGACGTTGCGGCCCTCCTGGGTCGCCATCTGCAGGTACTGGATGTCGCTCACCTTGCCATGCGGATAGAAGACCGTGATGCCGATGCCGGGCACGTTCATGAAGCCCGAAAGGGCGGCCTTGCCCGTGTCGCCCGAGGTCGCCGTCGCGATCATGACGCGGCGGCCCGTGTCCTTGAGCGCGGCGCTCATGAGCTGCGGCAGCATGCACAGGGCGACGTCCTTGAAGGCGGACGTGGGACCGTGATGCAGCTCGAGCAGGAATTCGTCGCCCACGCGGGTCACGGGCGTCACGGCGACGCTCGCGAAGTTGTCGGCATAGGCGCGCTCAATGCCCTCGGCGAGCTCGGTCTTCGTGAAGTCGGAGAGCAGGACCGAGAAGACGCGCAGCGCCGTCTCGCGGTACGTGAGGCCCTTGAGCATGTCGGGCGTCAGGACGCAGGTGAGGAGCTCGTCGCTCACATAGAGGCCACCGTCGTCGCACAGGCCCTTGAGCAGGGCTTCGCGGGCATTCACGCCGTTTTCAAGGCTTCTCGTGCTGTGGTAGATCATGGAGGAACTTCTCCGAAATTTGGGAACAATCGGTTCATTGTGGCACAAAGCCTGCAAAAAAACCGCGTTTCACCTCAAGGCTAAAGCCTTCTAGGGCATTTCACCTAAGACATGCGCCCGAAGACGTTGGCAGAATAATCCGATATGATGCATAAGTGGTGTTTTCCGCTCAGGCTTCAATCCTGAAGCGTGAGCGAATCGCCCTTCACGAAAACGGAGCCCCAATTGAACATCGGACTGCTTGGATACGGAACCGTCGGCCGCACCGTGGCCGAACTTCTGGACGAGCGTGACTGCGGGATCAGGATCAGGCACATTCTGCGGCGACCCGGCCACGCGGACGGCCCCCTGATGACCGACTCGTTCGAGGCCGTGCTGAACGACCCCGAGGTCACGTGCATCGTCGAGGCCCTCCCGGGCCGCGACCCCGCCCTCTCCTACATCCGCGCCGCGCTTGCGGCCGGCAAGCACGTCGTCACATCCAACAAGGCCGCCGTGGCCGCCGATCTCAAGGGACTCGCCGAGCTTGCCCGCGCCAACAACGTCTCGCTTCTCTTCGAAGCGAGCTGTGGAGGCGGCATGCACTGGGTCGAGATGATCAAGAAGACCGCCCGCTTCAACGAGGTCTCCGACGTCTCGGGCATCCTCAACGGCACCTGCAACTACATGCTCGACCACATGGAGAGGAGCGGCCTCTCCTTCGAGGAGGCGCTCGCACGCGCCCAGGCCCTCGGCTACGCCGAAGCCGACCCGACGGCCGACATCACGGGCGCCGACGTCCGCAACAAGGCGATCATCTCCGCCTCGCTTGCCTACCGCACCCCCGTCGTGAGCGATATTCCGACGGCGGGCATCGTGGGCGTGACGAGAGGCATCATCGCCGCGGCCCGCGAGCGTGGCCGCAGCCTCCGCCTCATGATGCTCAGCGAAAGGCGCGGCGATCGCTACGCCGTCGGCATCGTGCCGGTGCTTCTTTCCCAGGACGAAATCGCCGCACACGTTCACGACAACCTGAATTACGGCCGCATCACCGGCGACGTGGTGGGCGCCCTCTCGATCGTCGGGCAGGGCGCGGGCGGCAGGCCCACGGCCGACGCCATGATTCAGGACCTGATTTCCCTCGGACGCGGAGAGACCGGCAGGCCGGTTCTCGACCGCCCCCTGACGTACGACCCCGCCCTGCTCTGCGGCACAGGCCACTTCCCGGACGAAGTCCTTCCGGGACGCCCCCTCGCCGAGCTCATCGAGATCGCGCGTCAAAAGCAGTCCTTCCTTGCCTTTGAACCTCAGGCCACGGAGTAATCCAACATGATCAAAATCACCAAATTCGGCGGCTCGAGCGTCGCCGACGCCGAACAATTCAAGAAAGTCAAGGCCATCATCGAGGCCGATCCGTCCCGACGATTCGTCGTCTCCTCGGCCTCCGGCAAGCGCTTCAAGGGTGACAACAAGATCACCGACCTGCTCTATCTCTGCCAGGCCCACGTGACCTATCACGTCGACTATCTGCCGCTCTTCAACATGATCGCCGACCGCTTCCGCAGCATTCGCGACGAGCTCGGCCTGAAGGTCGACATCGAGACCGATCTCGCGAAGATGCGCGACAGCCTTCCCGAAATGTCCGTCGACGAAATCGTCAGCCGCGGCGAGTACTTCACCTCCCGCCTGATGGCAGACTACCTCGGGTTCCCCTTTGTCGACGCCACCGACGTTGTCTGCATCAACTTCGACGGCACCTTCAACTTCAACGAAACCACCGAACGCCTCAAGGAAATCCTCAAGAAGCACGACCGCTTCGTGATGCCCGGCTTCTACGGCCGGCTTCCCGACGGCCACGTCCGCGTCATGAGCCGCGGCGGCTCCGACATCTCGGGCTCCATCCTCGCCCGCTGCATCCAGGCCGACCTCTATGAGAATTGGACCGACGTCTCCGGCTTCCTGATGGCCGACCCGCGCATCGTCGAAAATCCCCGCAACATCGAACAGATCACCTTCTCCGAGCTGCGCGAGCTCTCCTACATGGGCGCGAGCGTGCTTCACGAAGACGCCGTCTTCCCACTGCGCGAGAGGAACATTCCGATTCAGGTCCTCAACACCAACCGCCCGCAGGATCTGGGCACGATCGTGCGCGACAAGATCCCCGCCGACCCGACGGCTCCGCTCGTCACCGGCATTGCAGGCAAGAAGGACTTCGTCTCCATCGAAATCTCGAAGAAGAACATGTCCAACCGCGTTGGCTTCGTGCGCGAGGTGCTCTCCATCCTCGAGTCCTACAACGTCTCGGTCGAGCATCTGCCTTCCGGCATCGACAGCTTCTCCGTCGTGGTCGCCAAGGCCGACGTGAAGCAGAACGTCTACGAGATCATCGCCCGCATCCAGGAGGCAATGAAGCCCGACTCCATCCGCCTCACCGAACCCTTCGCGCTGATCGCGACGGTGGGCCGCAACATGAACTCCCGCCCCGGCACCTCGGGCCGTCTCTTCGCCGCCCTCGGCAAGGCCGGCATCAACGTCCGCATGATCGCCCAGGGAAGCGCCGAGCTCAACATCATCGTCGGCGTCGAAAACAAGGACTTCAACCGCGCCGTCGCCGCCCTTTACGAAACCTTTGCCGCTGAAGCCAAAGAAGTCAGGGCCCAGCAGGCTCAGAACGCTTGACAGGAGACAATCATCATGGCCAGCTACAAAGTCGGCATTCTCGGCGCCACGGGCGCCGTCGGCGAACAGATGCGAATCGTCCTCGCCGAACGCAAGTTCCCCATCTCCGAACTCCGCCTCTTCGGCTCCGCCCGCTCCGCAGGCAAGGTGATCAACTACGAGGGCCAGGACATCGTCGTTCAGGAAGCCAGCCTCGAGGCCTTCAAGGGCCTTGACCTCCTGCTCGGCGCCGCCGACAATCCCGTCGCCAAACAGTTCCTGCCCGAAGCCGCGAAGATGGGCATCCACGTCGTGGACAACTCCAGCGCCTTCCGCCTTGATCCCGATGTTCCGCTCGTCATCCCCGAAGTGAACCCCGAGGACGTGAAGCTCTCCAAGGGCCTCATCGCAAACCCGAACTGCGCGACCATCATCGGCCTCACCGCCGTCAACTCGCTTCACCGCCACGCCCGCATCCGCCGCATGGTCGTCTCGACCTATCAGGCCGTCTCCGGCGCAGGCAAGGCCGGCATCGACGCCCTTGAGGCCGAAGTCAAGGCCGCCAACGGCCAGCGCGCCGAAGGCTCCTGCTTCCCCTATCCGATCGCCTACAACCTGATCCCGCAGATCGGCGGCTTCAACGAAATGGGCTACTCCTCGGAAGAGATGAAGATGCAGAACGAAGGCCGCAAGATGCTCCACGACGAGACCATCCGCTTCGCCTGCACCTGCGTGCGCGTGCCCATCATCCGCTCCCACTCCGAGGCCATCACCCTTGAGTTCGAGAACGACATCACGCCCGACAAGGCCCGCGAGCTCCTCGCCGAAGCTCCCGGCGTCGTCCTCTGCGACGATCCGAACAACGGCCAGTACCCGATGCCGCTCCTTACGAGCGACCAAGACCTCGTCTACGTCGGCCGCGTGCGCCGCGACCTTTCCGCCGACGCCGCGTCCTTCAACCGCTCGCTCACGCTCTTCTGCTGCGCCGACCAGGTCCGCAAGGGCGCCGCGACGAACGCCGTTCAGATCGCCGAGCTCATCTTCGGCCTGAAGTGACCCGCACCTGAGACCTGCTGAGTCCACGGCCCGTCTTCCACTGCGAAGGCGGGCCGCTTCATTTTCACGCATGCGAAACGGCGCCCCTCCGGACAGGAAGGACGCCGCGGCTTGATCCTAAAAGCAAAAGTTGCATGACACGCAAGAAGCTTTCCTCACCCCTCAGAAAACGAGGCGCATCATGCGGTGCGGGATTCCTGCCTCGTCGAACTCGTCGCCGAAGGGCTCGAAGCCGAGGCGCTCATAGAACGGCATGGCCTGCACCTGTGCGGCGAGGTGCACGTCCTTCATGCCGCGCGCCTTCGCGCGCTCGAGGACAGTCTTCATCACGGCCTCGCCGATGCCGCGGCCGCGGAAGGGACGGAGTACCGCGACGCGGCCGATGCGACCGTTGTCGAGCAGCCTTGCGCAGCCCGTGACCATGTGCCTTGCGTCGAACGAAATGAAGTGCTCGGCCGTCTTGTCGTCCTCGTCGAACTCCAGCTCGCGGGGCACCTTCTGCTCCGCGATGAAGACCATGGCGCGCACGCGCTCGGCCTCGTGCTGATAGGTCTTCCAGTCGCCGTGGACGATATTGGGTGCGGTCTGCATGAGTTGTCTCCTCGAATAATCGTGACTGCTCCCCGTCCGATTTGCCAACAAATCGGGCGAGGCTTCCTGCTTCTTCAACACCGCCTGGACGATCGTTCGGGTCTTACATGTCTCCACAGGCTTCGGCTCGTGACGTTACGAGCGCAAGACGGTCAGCCCAGCCGCCTTCAACATTCTTATGCCTTCCTGCTTGATGTTCAGGGAGGCGTTTAAGTCGCGGTCATGTTGTGCGCCGCAATGCGGACACGTCCACCTGCGGGTTGCAAGGCTCAATTCCTTGAGCTTGTGACCGCAGGCGGAACATGTCTTCGAAGACGGAAAGAAGGTGCCGATCTTTGCAAAGATTCTGCCTTCATGCTTCGCCTTGTATTCGCACTGGCGCATGAATTCAGCCCATCCTGCATCGGCAATCGCCTTTGCGAGATGGTGATTCTTCATCATGCCTTGAATTTTCAAAGTCTCGAAAATCAGCGCTTGGTTATCGTTCACCAATCGTCGAGATGTCTTGTGAAGGAAGTC
>ENA-UPWO01000185-UPWO01000185.1-human-gut-metagenome-genome-assembly--contig:-NODE-185-length-42265-cov-57.776121_pt1 | contig 42265 bp, 30 predicted proteins | sample MGYA00250056_ERZ773388 | MGnify/ENA primary metagenome ERZ773388 (study PRJEB29103, sample SAMN06112004) | human gut metagenome | biome: human gut; feature: ankylosing spondylitis patient; material...
CCTCATCGGCTACCAAGTTTGCATTAAGATAACTTGTCTTACCCGTAGAAGCATTTGTAAATGCCAGATAATACGTGGTAGCAAAAAAATGAACATTAACGAAATAATTAACGAAAAAAATTAATGAAATAATTAATGGATAATTACATGATAATTAATGTTCTAGACCAAGCGCGAAGCGCGTAACATCAATATTAGCGTTTTAAGTATAACGCGCTTCGCGCTTGGTATAGAACATTAATTATCATGTAATTATCCATTAATTATTTCATTAATTTTTTCGTTAATGTCCATCTATGTGTTGATGTTAAGGTACGGGGTCGTATCCACTGCCGCCCCAAGGGTGGCAACGGAGAATGCGGCGAATGGCCAAATAAAGGCCTTTGAGTGGTCCATGCTTCTGTATGGCTTCAACGGCATATTGTGAGCAAGTAGGGGTGAATCTACACACGGGTGGAAACAGCGGCGAAATAGCGCGCTGATAGAAGCGTATGGGGGCTATAAGCAGACGGGATAAGAGTTGGCGTATCATGAGGGCAGTTATTGCATCACTTTCTCGCTAATGCGTTGTAAGGCCGTCTGCATACGTGTGGCCACAAGGTCGGTGCGCACGGGACGATCAGAGAGCCATATAAAGGCGATGTGGAGGGCTACATCGTCAGGCAAAGAGGCAAGAAATGCGGGTTTGAGGTGACGATACGCCTCTCGTAGCTGTCGCTTGGCGCGATTGCGATCGACAGCATGCTTAAAATGGCGTTTTGAGACGCTTAGCAGCACTTTTACCTGTGGCCCTTGCCCAGTGTAAGCAAAGCGGCGAAACGTGACGCGTAGCGGAAATACGCTCATTGATTTGCAGCCTGAACTGAAGAGCGCTTCGATCTCGCTTTTCAAACAGAGGTGTTCGGGCTTGCGAAAGGTATATTGTTTCATTTCTTTTCTTCTATTTTTAGGGGGACGAGTTGACGATTAAGTTTGATTTAGTGGTCATTACGGCCTAAAACGAATGAAAAGTTTAAGCGAGAGTGCTTGGAGCTTATCACGCGCTTAAACTTTTCAATAATCTTCTATTCAATATGTTGTTTAAAGTAACTTACTCGTCAACTTGTTAACTAAAGAAACTCGTCAACTAAATTACTTATTATGCTCTTCAAGGTACATCTCGATAGCTGCCGTCATGGAGCGAGCTTGAGGAGTTGGTGCGAAGCAGTCACAACGTAAGCCAGCGGTTTCGATTGCCTCTTTGGTGACGTTGCCAAAACATGCCATGCACGTGTTGCCTTGTTTGAAGTCGGGGAAATTTTCGAGGAGTGACTTTACGCCAGCTGGTGTGAAGAGCACAATCATGTCGAAGTCAAAGGGTTTATCCTTCGGGTATTCGTCGGTCACGGTGCGATACATCACGCATTCGGTGTGTTTGAGCTTCTTAGCGTCAAGCATGTTGGCGATGTCGTCGTTGTGAACGTCAGAGAGGGGAATAAGGTAGTTTTCGGTCTTGTGCTTTGCCATTACCGTAACTAACTCAGGCCAGCGTCCCGTAGTACCAAAGAAGACTTTACGCTTGCGATACTGAACGTACTTTTGAATGTAAAGAGCAATGGCTTCAGAAAGGCCAAAGTACTTCATGTCGTCGGGCATGGTAATGCGCATTTCCTTACAGAGTGTAAAGAAGAAGTCAACTGATACACGTGAAGTGAAAACAATGGCGGAATGGTCGAGAATTTGAACTTTTTGTTGACGGAATTCACGAGTGGTGAGTCCTTCTACTTTGATGAAGGGGTGGAACGTAAACTCCACTTGCTCTTTCTTCTCAATGTCGAAGTAGGGGGATTTATCGGAAGTAGGTTTCGGCTGAGAAACAAGAATCTTCTTGATCATGGTCTACTTTTTTGTTCAGCGTGTGGACAGCCCTCGTGTGGGCCGTCGTGGTTATGCGTAATGTTAGTTAATTGTCAATAAATAATTGTTTGCGTAAGCAAGTGCGCGAAACAGAACTGAAATAGGTACTATTTCGAGGGTGCAAAAGTACAAAAAAAGATGCACCCAACCGAATGTGTAGTTGAAAAATATGCGTGAACACTTATACAATAGTAGCAATTTGCTAATTATAAGTAGACAAATGAAGCTGATACACATATTTTGAAGTGCCAAATCGAAATATACGACAAGGAGGCTCAATGGGAGCAGGGCTATGCCAAGACCTAAGGTGCAGAGCATGTAGGAGTTGGCCCATTGTTCGCACTGCTTGCGAGTAAAGAAGATGTTGTTGATAAAGGTGTAAACCCCCGTTTTCAGCATAAAATATAGGCTACAGATGGCAACGCTAACGCCCAATATCTTATAAGGTGAGATTTGGTTGAATACGTCGGCTTGATGCTCTTGTGTATAGTCGAAGAAGAGGACGCCGAGCATGATACACGTCTGAAAGACGAGGAACGCTTGTCCGCGCATCTCGGTCTGTGTACGTTGCACAAAAAGGTTTTCGCGTTGGCGGTGGTGGAAGAAGTCCTTTATCTGTTGGTGCAGGTAGTGGCGCGACCCCGATACGACTTTTACCATTAAGAAGAAGCTGAGCATTAGGATAATGGTAACGATGCTATCGGTGCGAAATTGGTAGGGAATGGGGTCGCCCGCTATGCCTGTGGGCTTGATACTCATTAGCGTTGAGTCTGACATGCCCGAAAGGCTGTCTAATTCAGCTGCAAACTCATTTTGTGGCTTATAACGCAAGGATTCGGCCCAATAGTCGGTAGTGAACATTTCGGGCTTCATCGTGAGGGGCTGCCCTGGGGCTAAGGGCCCCATGAGTCGAGGGTCAGGTGGAGTAGTGTCGGTCTCTGCTGCTCTGTGCCAATGATTATAGCGCACGCTGCTCTGTCCGCTTTCGCCAGCGAGAGCAGCCTGCTGTTCGGCCTGAGGAGTGGCCAATGTGTCGATTACGGTGGTGTGCATGGTGGGGAAATGTGCAAATGTGCGAATGTGCAAATGTGCAAATGAGGGGAGATGCAAATGCTTGGGGAATGTGAAAATGCTTGGGAAATGTGCAAATGTGAGAATGTGAGAATGTGCGAATATGTAAATGTAATAATGTATTAGAAGTTAGAATGGACAAAAAAAGACAGCAAGTAAAGGCGTCCATTTGCACATTCTCACATTTGCACATTTGCACATTCGCGCTATTCGCGCTATTAGCGTGTTACATTGCAGCAAATTTGCGTACAGATTTGTCCCAAAGGGGAGTAGTTTGTGCCAAATGCAGTGCTTCGGCTGGGGTTTGTGCTACGTGCCAGATGGTAGCGTGTTGGCTACGCATAAAGTTCTCGGCAATGGCACGTTGTAATTGGGCGAGGAGTGCATCGTAATAATGGTTGGTGTTGAGTACGATGATGGGCTTAAGATAAAGTCCTAATTGCTTCCAAGTAATAATCTCGAGCAACTCTTCGAGTGTACCCACGCCTCCAGGTAGTGCAATGCAAGCATCGCTCTTTTCGGCCATGAGTTCTTTGCGTCGGTGCATATTGGGTGTAACGATGAGTTGACTCATGCCCGTGTGTTGCCAATGTTGGTCGATCATAAATTGAGGAATGATGCCAATGGCCTTTCCACCTGCTGCTAAACAGGCATCGGCGCAAGCGCCCATCAACCCTGTGCGTCCGGCCCCATTAATGAGGGTATGTTTACCCTCAGCCATTAAGCGTCCCAACTCTTGTGCCGCCTCTACGTAGATGGTTGGCACTTGTCCGCTCGAAGCGCTATATACGGTTATGTTCATGAGGGTTTTAGTTAATGTGCAAATGTGAGAATGTGCAAATGTGCGAATGCTTGGGAAATGTGCAAATGTGAGAATGTGAGGATGTGAGAATAATATAATGCACTTATAAACTCTGCAAGCAAAGGCGACAATTTGCACATTTGCACATTCTCACATTTGCACATTTACTACGCGCCAAAGGCCTTCTTAATCTCGTCTACCTTGTCTAACTTTTCCCAAGTGAAGAGTTCAACTTCCACTTGCTTGTCGGGCTGACCAGGGGCAGTGAAAGTCTTGGTCTTTACCTCAGGAGTGCGACCTACGTGGCCATAGCTTGCCGTCTCTTCGTAGATAGGCTGACGAAGTTTCAATGCACGCTCAATGGCTGCGGGGCGGAGGTCGAATAGCTCACCAATCTTGTGTGCTATCTCGCCGTCGGTCATGTTGACGTGGCTGCGACCATAGGTGTCAACGTAAATAGAAATAGGTTCAGCCTTACCAATGGCATAGCTCAACTGAACCAACATCTCGTCGGCAACGCCTGCGGCTACCATGTTCTTGGCAATGTGGCGAGCGGCATAAGCAGCTGAGCGGTCTACCTTAGAAGGATCTTTACCTGAGAAGGCACCACCACCGTGTGCTCCCTTGCCACCATAAGTATCAACAATGATCTTACGACCCGTTAAACCCGTGTCGCCGTGGGGGCCACCGATTACGAACTTACCCGTGGGGTTGACGTAGAACTTGATGTCGCCTTTGTGGAACAGCGCCTTAATCTCAGGCGTATTCACGCGTTCGTCGAGTACGCGAGGAATAACAATTTCTTCCACGTCCTTTTGGATCTTTGCTAACATCTGTCGGTCAGCTTCCTCTTGCGAACCTGCTTCTGCGGCAGAGATAAATTCATCGTGTTGTGTGCTAACGACAATGGTGTCGATGCGTTGCGCTACGTTGTCGTCGCTATATTCAATGGTTACTTGGCTCTTAGAGTCGGGACGAAGGTAAGTCATCACCTTGCCTTCACGACGGATTTCGCTCAACACGTACACAATGTCGTGTGCCAGCGAAAGGGGCAACGGCATGTAAGTGTCGGTCTCGTTATTTGCGTAGCCAAACATCATGCCTTGGTCGCCTGCGCCTTGAGCCATAGGGTCTTGGCGGTCAACACCACGATTGATGTCGGCACTTTGTTCGTGAATGGCACTGAGAATGCCACAACTTTCGGCTTCAAACTTATATTCGGCCTTGGTATAACCGATGCGTGCGATAGTGCGACGTACAACGTCTTGTAGGTCGACATAAGCTTCAGACTTTACTTCTCCAGCTACAACCACTTGTCCAGTGGTTACGAGCGTTTCGCAAGCTACTTTCGAGTTGGGGTCGTAGGCCAACAACTGGTCAAGCACGGCGTCAGATATTTGATCTGCCACCTTGTCGGGGTGTCCTTCTGACACCGATTCGGATGTAAATAAGTATCCCATTTTGTGGTTTTAATAAAAGTGTGGTAAAAACAACTGCCTGCTTTCGCATGGCGGAAACAGGCAGAGAATGAGATTCGGCTTCAAGTAAAATGTTTGCGTTCATAGTCTTGAGCGCCGTTTAATGATTAAAGGGCGTTCGTGATTACGAGTTTTAGCATTGTTTTTAAGAGGTTGCAAGCAGCCAAATCTGTCCTCTTTCCTAATTTCGTCTGCAAAGTTACGATACTTTACGCAAATATGCAAGTAAAAGTTTTGACTCTGTAACGAATTGTGTGGGTAAAATCCTTTAAAGGCAATTTATCAGCCTAATTGGGGGGACGCGTCCTAACCTGGGGGCGACGCGTCCCCGCGTCGGCATTTGTTAGTCAGGGCTCGATGCCTTGACTAACAAATACATGAATATCAATACTTCAAGTATTGCCAACTTGGGGCATCGAACCCCAAGTTGGCAATGCCGACGCGGGGACGCGTCGCCCCCAGGTGAGGACCGCCCCCCAATTAGAAATGGCGATGATTATCAGACAAAACGAACGTTTTAGGTCGGTGCTTTGGGTGAGAGTGATAAAAAATAAGTATTTTTGCAAGCTAAAACTGAGTAATAATACATATAAAAATATACATTTACACTCATGTCTGTCGAAATAAGAAAAGTAACCTCTAAAGCGGACTTGAAGCGATTCATACGTTTCAACTACGAGTTTTATAAGAACAATCCCTACTCTGTGCCCGACCTCTATGACGATATGCTCAATACCTTCTCGCCCCAGAAGAATGCGGCATTCGAGTTCTGCGAGGCCGACTACTTTTTGGCTTATCGCGAGGGTAAGATTGTAGGACGCGTGGCCGCTATCATCAACCACCGCGCTAACGAAACGTGGAAGAAGCATTGCGTGCGCTTTGGTTGGATAGACTTTATTGACGACATAGAAGTGAGTACGGCATTGATTGATACCGTGAAGCAATGGGGCAAAGAGCGTGGCATGACTGAGATAGAAGGCCCACTTGGCTTTACCGATATGGACGCTGAAGGCATGTTGGTCGAAGGATTTGACCAACTCTCTACCATGGCTACCATTTACAACTATTCCTATTATCCTCAGCACATGGAGAAGTTGGGGCTGGCCAAGAGTGCTGATTGGGTAGAGATGAAAATCTACATACCCGATGAAGTGCCCGAGAAGCATAAACGCATCTCAAATATTATTCAGCAACGTTACAATCTACATATTCGCAAGCTCAAGAGCAAAAAGGAAGTGCGTGAGACAGGCATTGGACACGAAATCTTCCGCCTTATCAACGATGCCTACACCCCCTTGTTTGGTTACTCTCGCATGACAGAGAAGCAAATTGATCAATACGTTAATATGTATGTACCCGTGCTCGACTTGCGTATGGTTACTTTGGTAGAGAACGAACAAAACGAGTTGGTGGCCGTAGGCATTTCGATGTCGTCACTCTCACGTGCCTTGCAAAAGGCCAAGGGTAAGTTGTTGCCTTTTGGTTGGTTCCACTTGTTGAAAGCCTTGATGTGGAAGCGTCCCAAAGTGCTTGATCTGCTACTCGTAGCCGTTCGTCCAGACTATCAAGGCAAGGGCGCTAACGCGCTATTGTTTACTGACTTGATACCTATTTATCAGAAGTTGGGGTATGAATATGCAGAGAGCAATCCCGAACTCGAACTCAATGATAAGGTGCAAAATCAGTGGCAGTACTTTAAGACGGAACAACACAAGCGCCGTCGCTGCTTTAAGGGAGAGATATGCTAATGTGCAAATGTGAGAATGTGCAAATGCTTAATAAATGTGCAAATGTGAGAATGTGCAAATGTGCAAATGGTCGCATTTCATTGCTCAAATTCAATAATATTAGATTATTTGCACATTCCCCACGCATTTGCACATTCCCCAAGCATTTACGCTACGCATTAATCAATCATTTGCACATTCTCACATTTGCACATTCCCTAAGCATTCCCTACGCATTTACACATTAAACAAATATTTGCACATTTGCACATTCTCACATTTGCACATTTCCTAAGCTATGGCTCAAGATATAGAAGAAATGACAACAAATACTGCCTCGTCAGTAGTATATGACGAGAGCAAAATACGTCACCTTGAGGATACGGAACATATCCGCACGCGTCCTGGTATGTACATTGGCCGATTGGGTGATGGCTCGCATGCAGAAGATGGTATCTACGTCCTTCTCAAGGAGAGCATAGATAATAGTATTGACGAATTTAATGAAGGCTTTGGTAAGCGCATAGAAGTCAACATTCATGACAACCTTACAGCCGAAATCCGCGACTATGGTCGTGGTATTCCCCTCGGCGCGTTGGTAGATGCCGTGTCAAAGCTCAATACGGGCGGTAAGTACGACACCGCCGTATTCACCGCCTCGGTGGGTATGAATGGTGTCGGCCTAAAGGCCGTTAATGCCTTGTCAAGCCGATTTGTGGCACGCAGCGTGCGTGATAAGAAAATGCACGAGGCAATATTTGAGAAAGGTGTGCTCGTGAGCGACGAAGAGGGTGACTGTGACGAAGAGAACGGAACGTACATCTTCTTCGAACCCGATAAAGAACTATTCCAAAACTATCGCTTCCATAGCGAGTTCGTTGAGAATATGCTTCGTAACTACACCTACCTCAATACGGGCTTAGCCATTTTCTACAACGGCCGCCGCATCTTGAGCCGTAATGGCCTTGAAGACCTCTTGAATGATAACATGACGGCTCCAGGACTTTATCCTATCGTCCACCTTACAGGGCCGAACATTGATATAGCTTTTACGCATACCTCACAGTATGGCGAAGAGTATTACTCATTCGTAAATGGTCAACACACTACACAGGGCGGTACACACCAAAGTGCTTTTAAAGAGCACATAGCCAAAGCCATTAAGGAATATTTTGGTAAGAACTACGACGTGCAAGACGTGCGTAACGGACTCGTAGCAGCCATCGCCATTCGTGTAATAGAACCCTTATTCGAGAGCCAGACCAAGATTAAGCTCGGTTCGCTTACGATGGCACCCGATAAGGACTCAAATGGCAATCCTTTCCCTCTTTCAGGGGTCAGTGTCAACAAGTTTATTGGCGACTTTATTAAAGAGAATGTCGACAATTACTTACACATGCACACTGACATAGCCGACATTATCAAACAAAAGATTGAAGAAAGTGAAAAGGAACGCAAGGCGATAGCTGGTGTGACGAAATTGGCGCGTGAACGTGCGAAGAAGGCCAACCTCCACAACCGCAAGTTGCGCGATTGCCGCATTCACCTCAACGACCCCGCTCCGAAGGCAAAGAAAAAGCAAGACGAAGAACAAGAAGACGCGCGTTTCGAATCCTCTATCTTTATTACCGAGGGTGATTCCGCCAGTGGATCTATCACCAAGACGCGTAATGCACAAACGCAGGCCGTCTTCTCCTTGCGCGGTAAACCGCTCAACTGCTTTGGATTGACCAAAAAGGTGGTGTATGAGAATGAAGAGTTCAACCTCTTGCAAGCTGCACTCAATATAGAGGACGGTCTTGACGGACTTCGCTATAACAAGGTGATTGTTGCTACCGATGCCGATGTCGATGGTATGCACATCAGATTGCTTATCATCACCTTCTTCCTACAATTCTTCCCCGACTTAATCAAGAAAGGCCACGTATATATACTTCAGACGCCTCTCTTCCGTGTGCGTAACAAAAAGAAGAAAGTGCGCGGAGCCAGTGCAAAGGTCAAGACGGTGACTAACACCAGTGCTGGAGCTGCGATATTGAAGAAGACGCAGGTGAGTGACCGCTCAGAGTATGAGACGATCTATTGCTACACCGACGAAGAACGCCTCGCAGCCATTGAGCGTCTCAGTCCTAACCCCGAAATCACTCGATTTAAAGGTCTGGGCGAGATTGACCCCGAAGAGTTTAAGAACTTTATCGGCCCTGATATGCGACTCGACCCTGTCACGCTTCATAAGAGCGACAACGTGGCGCAACTGTTGGAATACTATATGGGTAAGAACACGATGGAGCGCCAAAGCTTTATTATTGACAATCTTGTGGTTGAGGAAGACTTGGCCGACGAAAACACTTCAGACTTATGAAAGTAGCCATCTTTCCAGGTTCTTTTGACCCCTTTACCGTGGGGCATGCCAGTATTGTAGAGCGCGGATTGCCTATGTTCGACCGTATCGTGATAGGTGTGGGCGTGAACGATAAGAAACGTTCGTTTTATACTCCAGCGCAACGTGTTGAGGCCATTCAAAAGGTGTATGCCCATGAGCCACGTATTAAGGTAGTAGCCTATAATGACCTTACGATTGATTTGGCGCGCCGAGAAGGTGCCACCTTCATTCTGCGTGGTCTACGTTCGGTCAAGGACTTTGAGTACGAACGTGATATTGCTGCCATGAACAAGCGATTGGCAGGAGTCGAAACGGTTATGCTCTTTACCGAAGCCCATTATTCAGACATCTCGTCGAGCGTAGTGCGCGAGCTTATCGCCTATGGAAAGGACGTTTCCGCATTTTTGCCGAAGGAGGAATAATGGGTTGACAAGTTAACTTGTCAACTTAAAAGTACCGATTACTCGTCAACAAAAAAAATAAAACATGAAACATATACTCTTATTATTAGCTGTACTGCTTACATTGCCCGCTTGCGCACAGTCGCGCTTTGGCGATGTAGACTTTGAGCAGATAAAAAAGCTGCAAATGGCCCAAGTGGCTATCACCAGCTTATACGTTGACAGCGTGGATCAGCAGAAATTGGCTGAGGACGCTATAAATGGAATGTTGAGCAAACTCGACCCTCATTCATCTTATACCAATGCAAAAGACACCAAAAAGTTAAACGAGCCTCTCTCTGGCAACTTTGAAGGCATCGGTGTTAGCTTTAATATGGTGAAGGATACACTTCTCGTACTGCAGGTTGTCAGTAAAGGTCCTTGCGAGCGCGTTGGCGTGTTGGCGGGTGACCGCATTATCGCTGTGAATGGGGTAACGATAGCTGGTGTAAAGATGGACCGCGATAGCATTATGAGCAAACTTCGTGGCCCTAAGGGTACGATAGCCAATCTTGATGTTGTGCGTCGTGGCACACAGGGTGTGTTACACTTCAAGGTAGTACGCGACAAGATACCCGTCAATACTGTTGATGCTGCCTACCTAATTATGCCTGGTACGGGTTACATTCATTTGGATAGCTTCGGTGCGACATCGGGTAAGGAAGTACATGACAAAATAGCCGAACTGCGCAAGCAAGGCATGACCGACCTTATACTCGACCTTAGCATGAATGGGGGAGGGTATCTCAATGCGGCACAGGAGGTGGCAAGTGAATTTCTCCCCAAGGGAGCTTCCGTTGTTTATACCGACGGCCGCGTTATGCCCCGACAAGATTTATTAGCAGAGGGCGGCGGATTGATGCAGAAGGAGGGACGTATCGTCATCTTGGTAGATGAATTTACCGCTTCAGCTGCCGAGATTGTGAGCGGAGCGATTCAAGACAATGATCGTGGTACGATCATTGGTCGTCGCACCTTTGGCAAGGGATTGGTTCAACGTCCTATCGACTTGCCTGATGGCTCCATGATTCGACTCACTGTATCACATTATTATACGCCCTCAGGCCGTTGCATTCAGAAGCCCTATACGAAGGGTCAAAAGGAAGAGTACGACCAAGACCTTGAGAAGCGCTACACGCGTGGCGAGTTGACCTCTATTGATAGTATTCATCTTGATTCAACAAAGGTGTTTAAGACACTTCAAAAAGGCCGCACTGTATATGGTGGCGGTGGTATCATGCCCGACATCTTTGTGCCGCTCGATACGACTACTTATTCTCCCTACTATCGTGCCTTGCGTCGTTACAATCTGATTAACGACTATACGTTGCGCTATGTGGACGAACATCGCAAGGAGTTGAAGCGCAAGTATAAGAAGTTTGACAACTACGTACAGTACTTCAACGTACCCACTTCACTCACCGATTCTATCATTGCTGAAGGCAAGCGCAAGAAGTTAGAACCGAAGGACGATAAGGAACTGCAAGCTACACTTGAAGACTTGCGTTACACTCTCAAGTGTACCATTGCCTACGACCTTTGGGATCGCAATGAATACTTCCGTCTTATCAATAAGCGAAATGACATCGTAAAGCGCGCCCTACAATTCTTGAAGGAGGGAAAGTAGTGTTAAGATAAACATGCCTAATTGGGGGGCGGGTTTGTAACCCGCGGCAGCAGCATGCTTTGGACATCTACTTATAGTCGCTTAGCGCGAGAACATACGGAAAACTGCCTTTTGAAAAAAAAGTTGCATTTTTTTGTCAAAACATTTGGTGGTTATAAAAAAAGTGCATACCTTTGCACCGCAAATCAGAACAATACGCTCTGATAATTGCGGATGTTCCATGGTGTAATGGCAGCACTAGAGTTTTTGGTTCTCTCAGTCCCCGTTCGAATCGGAGTGGAACAACATCCCCTTCCCCGAACCCTGCGTCTCTCCCCATTTTACGCAGGGTTCTTTTATTTAAGCAGTGTCTATATGACACTGCTTTTTTTGTTTAGAAGCGGGGGAGGAAGGGCATAACAAAAGACGTTTGTTGATAGCTAACTATCAGCAAACGCCTTTTACTATATATTTATTATTTCAAATAATCGTCAAAGTAGCGCGTAATGCGTTCGTGTAGGTGGACCATGTCGTGGCCCATCATGTTGTGGCCATCGCCAGGGTAAACGAAGTAGTCGGGCTGCGTGCCAGCGTCCTCACAAGCACGGAGGAACGACAAGCTGTGTTGCATCACGCAAGTGGGGTCGTTATAGCCCACGATGATTTGCAAACGGCCTTTCAGATTTTTGGCCTTGTTGAGCAACGATGAAGAAGCGTAGCCTTCAGGGTTTTCCTGGGGGGTGTCCATATAACGCTCGCCATACATCACTTCGTAGTATTTCCAGTCGATAACAGGGCCACCTGCTACGCCCACCTTAAATACGTCAGGATAAGAACACATCAAGTTAGTAGTCATAAAGCCACCAAACGACCAACCGTGTACGCCAATGCGGTCGGCATCAACGTAAGGAAGCGATTTAAGATACTTCACGCCTTCCAGTTGATCCTGCATCTCGATGTCGCCCAAGTGGCGGTGTGTGCAGCTCTCAAACTCAAATCCACGGTTCTCAGAGCCTCGATTGTCTACTACGAATACTACGTAGCCGCGTTGCGCCATATACACCTCCCAGGGGCGCGTAAGGTAGTTCCACGCAGCCTCTACGTTGTGGGCATGCGGACCACCATAAACGTATACCACTGTAGGGTACTTCTTATTCGGGTCGAAGTCAACAGGCTTTACTAAGCGGTAGTAAAGGTCGGTCTGTCCGTCAGCCGCCTTTATGCTGCCACTCGTAATCTCAGGTACGTTATAAGCCGTCCAAGGATTGCCGTCGGTGTGCAGTTTCGTTACGGCAGGCTTCGTAGTAGCCACGAGGTCGTATTGACGGAAAGTCTTCGGTGACGACCAGCGGTCCATGAGGTAAAGGCCATTGGCCGACAAAGTAGCGTAGTGTGTACCCTCTCCATTGTCGAGTAGGGTGATTTTGCCCGAAGCTACGTTTACGCTAAAGTTGCTGTACTGAATGGGGTTGTTCTGATTGCTTTGGTAAACAATGCTCTTGGCCTTGGTGTTAAAGCCCAGTACATTGATAACCTCATACTTACCCTTCGTTAATTGTTTGAGCTGACGGCCGCTTACGTCGAAGAGGTAGAGGTGGTTGTAGCCATCGCGGCGTGTCTGCATCACAAACTTTGTAGCGTCCCAGGGTAAGAACTGAATAGGGTTGCAAGGCTCTACGTAGCGGCTATTCGTCTCGGTGTAGAGTACCGCCTTGCGTTGGCCCGTTGCAGCGTCATAACTAACGAGCTCGGCCTTGTCCTGCGTGCGGGGCAACTCAAACATATAGATCGTCTTCTCGTCAGGACTCCACGCGATGTTGGTGAAGTAGCGGTCGGTAGGGTCGCCTGCTTGTAAGTAAACGGTCTTTTCGGTCGTAGGGTTATATACGCCCACCGTCACCTTGTGACTGGTCATGCCCGCCATGGGGTACTTCTCAGGAGCTAATTGAGCAACGCGGTGGTTGATGTCGATTAAAGGATAGTCTGTCACCATTGATTGGTCCATGCGGTAGAAGGCCAACAAGGAGCCTTTGGGACTCCAGAATGTGCCCTTATGAATGCCAAACTCATCGCGGTGAACTGAGAGGCCATACTGCAACTCGCGTGTGCCGTCAGTGCTGACTTGGTGATTTTTGCCGTCAGCGGTGCGTACGTAGAGGTTCCAGTTCTTCACGTAAGCCTCGGCCTTTGAGGCAAAGCATAGGTCAGAGGCCGATTCGCCAGCGGTGCGTTCAGCCGTCCAAACGGCCTTCTTTGCCTTCCAATCGTAAAGTACGCGGAGCTTCTGTGTGCTCAGTAGCACTTGCGTCTTGTCAGCGTAGGGGAACTCGGCGTAAAGCAAGTTATACACCTTGCCCACCTTTGCCGTATCAATAGCGGCATTCACCTCGTTAGTGGTGAAGAGTACTTTAGACTTTTCTTTTACGCCTTTCGCATTGGTGAGGGTGCTCACCTCGTCTACATCGAGTTTTAACAAGCGGTCGCCCCAAAAGGCTGTGCCATAATAGCGGGGCATAATGTTGGCATAGTTGTTGCCACCCCACATCAAGTCTTCAAGCGTAAAGCTCTTCTTGTTTTGTGCCATAGCGGTGGTGCCAAGGAGCAACGCAAGGGTTGCTGCAATTAAGTGTTTAATGTTCATTATATATTGTGTGTTGTGTTTGATTTTCTGGGGTTGAGGAGTAAGTATGTTTTGGGGATGGGTCCTATCTTGTGAGGAAACGCGTCCTCACTTGGGGGCGACGCGTCCCCGCGTCGGTATTGTCAAGTTGGGGCTCGATGCCCCAACTTGGCAATAAGAAAAGGGTCTTGTATTTGCTTGTCAAGGCATCGAGCCTTGCCAAGCAAATGCCGACGCGGGGACGCGTCGCCCCCAGGTGAGGATGCATTCCCCCAGGTGAGGATGCGTAACTATTAGAAATCAACTCTCTTCATCGTTCATTAAAAATAAAGTTCAAACCGCTTTTCACATAGTGTGTAAACTTGCGGTCTGAACTTATAAGTGGTACCTGGTCGGTAATAGCTTGTGCCACAATGATGCGGTCATTAGGGTCGCGGTGGTCAGAATATAGAGGCAAAGCCGCGTAGGTCTGTAAGTGCTTTTCGGTAACTTTATAACCTCATAGCCATCAAACTTTTTAAAAGTCTTTCGGAATTAGTCGCGCTTGCGTCCGCCACTAAATCCGCCTTTCTTCTTAAATCCGCCTTCACGTTTTTTGAAGCCGTCCTTCTTAAATCCACCGTTCTTGAAGCCGCCTTCACCCTTGCCGCCACGGAAGCCACCTTCGCGTTTGGGCTTGCGTGGAGCACGCGTCTGTTCAAACTCGCGGTGCTTGCTACGCAGAATGCGATATTTGGCTTCGGTCTCATCGTCGTCAAAGCGTGTCTCCTCTTCGTCGTTGATGCGCTTCTTAAACTCGTCGCGTTGGGTGCGGAAACGACGTTGGTCGCTCATGAGGCGGCGCTCCTCGTCGGTCTTTACCTTGCCGCCTTCCGCGCGGAAGTCGCTGAGTTTACCGCTAAAGAGCTGATACTTGCGGAAGTCGCAGTCGAGCTTACCATTGAATATCTGCGTTTTGAGGCTGGGACGCAAACCAAGGTTTTCGAACAGCTCAGCCTTTGACGAGATAATCCAAGCCTCGCCCCCTTGGAACTCATTCTTCAACACCTTGCCAATGGCTTGGTAAAGGCCCAAGATGTCGGGCGGTGTCAAACGTTCGCCGTAAGGAGGATTGGTCACCATGATAGCCTTCTCGCTGGGATTCTTAAACTTGCGGAAGTCCTGTGCTTCAACGGTTACAATGTCGGACACGCCAGCGCTGCGTACGTTCTTTAGGGCAATGTCGACAGTAGGCACGTTAATGTCGTAACCATAGATATGGTGTGTAAACTCACGTTCTTGTGAGTCGTCGTCATAGATTTCTTGCAAGAGGTTGGCATCGAAGTCCTTCCACTTCTCAAAGCCAAATGATTTGCGGAACACACCAGGGTAGATGTTGCGTGCCATTAAGGCAGCTTCTACCAAGAACGTACCCGAACCGCAGAAGGGGTCGATGAAGTCGCAGTCGCCCGTCCAACCCGTCAACTTAATCAAGCCAGCGGCCAACACCTCGTTGATAGGAGCTTCGACCGTAGCCACGCGGTAGCCGCGCAAGTGGAGCGAGTCGCCTGAAGAGTCGAGTGAGAGTGTGCAGTCAGCCTCGGCTATGTGGATATTGAGCTTTACGTCGGGGTTGGTAATGCGAATGTTAGGACGTTCGCCCGTTGTGTCGCGGAAGTAGTCGACGATAGCGTCCTTCACCTTATAGGCCACAAACTTAGAGTGGCGGAACTCTTCAGAGAACACCACCGAGTCAACGGCAAACGTTGTGTTAACGTCTAAGTACTGGCTCCAGTCAATGCTGCGCACAGCGGCATATACGTCGTCAGCACTCTTTGCCTTAAAGTGCTTAATGGGTTTGAGCACGCGAATGGCCGTGCGCAAGCAGAAGTTGGCACGATACATCATGGCCTTGTCGCCAGTGAACGACACCATGCGGCGTCCTATTTGTACGTTGTTTGCACCGAGTTCGGTGAGTTCTTGTGCCAATACCTCTTCCAGTCCTTGAAAGGTTTTGGCTATGAGTTCAAATTCTTGCATAATCAAGTTAATGTGCTAATATGCTAATGTGTCCATGGGCTAATGTGGCCTATGTATCGCGTGTTTCCTACACACGAGAAGTAGAAACTATATTATCGCGTGCTGGAAAGCACGCGTTACGTAGGGGCTACACTTTCTCCCCTGCGGCCACGTCGTGTGTGACCCACTTGTTGGCACCAATTACGGCACCTCGTCCGATTGTGATGCGTCCTAAGACGGTGGCGTTAGAGTAAACGATCACACCGTCTTCGAGAATGGGGTGACGCGGGTTATTCTTAACAGGGTTGCCATGCTCGTCGAGCGGAAAACTCTTTGCGCCGAGCGTGACACCTTGGTAGAGCTTAACGTTACGACCAATGATACATGTGGCTCCGATTACCACACCCGTGCCGTGGTCGATGGTGAAGTATTCGCCAATCTGTGCCCCAGGGTGAATGTCGATGCCCGTTTCGCTGTGTGCCAATTCCGTAATGATACGCGGAATGAGCGGCACGTCCAATCGATACAATTCATGTGCGATGCGGTAACATGTCAAGGCGCGAATGGCGGGGTAGCAACTGATCACCTCACCATAATTCTGTGCTGCAGGGTCGCCCAAGTAAGCCGCTTCAACGTCGGTAGCCAATGTGCGGCGCACCTGAGGCAGTAGGCTGATGAGAGAGGCCGCAATGGCCTCTGCCTTGGCATGATAGTCAATGCCCATGCAGCGATTGTCCTCTTCTTGTCGGCCAAAACAGAGTCCCGCCTGTATCTGTGCGGTGAGCAACGAGAAGAGGCGTTCCACTTCCATCCCGATGTGGTAACGCACGGTCACGGCATTCAGTGTGCTGCGTCCGTAGTACCCCGGAAAGAGTACAGCGCGACACAACCCAATAATCTCTTCCAATGCTGCAGAGGAGGGTAGTGGGTCGCCATGTCGGTGTTGATGAAAGAGTCCTTTCATTTTCGCCGTGTCCGATAGGTCGTCAACCGTTTGACGAAGTAGATGCGAGTATGTTTCGGGAGGATTCATTCAAGGTCGTTTTTATGTTGGCAAAGGTACGAAAAACTTTTCGATACGCATTATTCCTCGCTCCTTTATGATAACGCGTTTTGGTAGTCTGACCTTTCAAAAAGCGTGGTAATTGGTTATAAATTCGGTATTACCGCAAAAACTACCCCTTTACCACATGTTGTATAGCATAAAAACGTCAATTTTGCACTCGGTTTCAGCGCAAGACTGCGCATCGAATGCAATTAATAATAAAAAAATATACAACAAGCAATGACAAAGAAATTTACCTCAGTGCTACTGTTGCTCGTGAGCTGCGTAATGAGCGTTTTGGCACAACAAGTAGCAAGCACACCTACCACGTGGAGCAATTTGACCACTGGTAATTACCTCGTGCTCGTTAAGTCAAGCAAAACCAGTGATACGGGCAACTTTATGTATCGCGGTAGTGATGATTGTGCCTATGTAGACAAGAAGTCTATGGGTACAGACCTAATTGGTAGCACGCTCAATACCGACCAACAAAAGTATATTTGGAAGGTGACAAAGAGTGGCAATACGGTTACCTTGATGAGCCTGGAAAATAATTACTATATCAATGGTAATGGCAAAAATGATGATAAGGCCACGATGGGTAAAGATGCTCAATCGTATACGGTAAATGATAAAGATGGATCAGTTGTGCTATCATATTATCATGGAAGCGTTTTGGTTTGGGATAGATACACCACCTATCTCACCACTAATGGCAATGGTACAAATGCAGACTCATATATTGGTACGTCAACAACAAAAGCCAATGCTGCACAGTTCGTATTCTACAAGACTGAAGACGCTACAGAGTTGACTTATAATTACGTATATGAAGGCACTGTGCGTTACTCTTGTAAAGTAAACGTTTTTGAAGGTCAGGCTTATCCCGAAACGACAATCTCAGAAAGCAGCCTGCCTGCTTATGTTTCTTTCGGTCAAACTCATCCTCAAGGCACATTCAAGAAGGCTACAAGCGAGACTACGTTCAATTTTGATTTGAATGTCAACTTGCCCTTCACTACCAGCACTGATGAGGCCCCTGTTTACTATTACTTGGTGAATGGTACGGATACACGCCATATGTTGTATAATAACAACTCATCTGTAGGGATTCGTGAAGATGCACAAGCAGAGCAATTAAATAATGTTCGTAATGATCTTTGGTTCGTAAAAGGTAATCCTTTTGATGGTTATCAATTTACAAATGTTGCCACAGGAAACCTAATTCACTCAAACGCGCAGTTGTCTAGTGTCTTTGTACAAGGTAATTGTTTTTTAGCATTTGAAGGTGCAATCAATAACACTTACACATGGTATCTCTACGAGGTTGATGATAATTCGTTTACTGTAAAGGGTGATGGCTATTATTGGAGTTATAATAGTGGCAGAGGCCAAGTAAGATTTACCAAAGATCTTACCATTGACGATAATCACACTTTCCGCCTCATTCCCGCAACTATCACCATGCCTCTTAACTACTCTGAGGCTGACAACAAGACTTTTGCCACTACTTGCTTGCCTTATGCCGTTGAGGTAGCAGAGGGTCAAGACAATATCAAGGCATACGCTGGTAAGTTGAATGAAGCGAAAACCGAACTCGAAATGAAGGAAGTTGCAGCCGTTCCTGCTAACCAAGGCGTTATCTTGAGTGGTGAAAGCGCAAGTGACGATCAGGTCGTACTGAACGTGATTGCTTCTGCCGATGCTATTGACAACGACCTTTTAGGTACTACCAGTGAGATCAGCACCGAAGGCATCTTATCCCTTGGCCGCGCCAATGGTACGGGCAGTGTAGGGTTCTTCCGTTCTACTAATGCGATGTTGAAGGCTAACCGCGCTTACCTCAAGGTAGACAACGAGACCATTCAGTCTCTCGCGATGAACTTTGGTGGCACAACAACGGGTATCACGAATGCCATTAAGAATGAAGTTAACCCCAACGCTCCTATCTACAACCTCAGCGGTCGCCGCGTGTTCAATATGGTGAAGGGCAACATCTACATTCAAAATGGTAAGAAATTCGTGAAGTAAATTCTTTGTTAACAAGTTGACGAGAAGGCATGCTTTCAAAACAAACTTACTTGTTAACTTGTCATCCCCAAAACAAATAAGAAGACAATGAAAAAGACATATATGCAACCCACGGCCGCAGTTATTCGCTTTGACGCTGAAAGTGCCGTAGCCATGTTGGCCGGCAGCAAGAAAACGGGCGAAAGTATCGAACAAGGCGATGACTGGAGCAACGAACGTCAGTGGAACGATAATTTTGAATGGGCTGACAACGAAAAAGACTAATAGGTACTTCTATTTAAAGGATTCACTACCTAAATGATTACAACGCATCAAGTGGGGGGCAGGCCAGTTGGCTTGCCCCCCACTTGATGCGTTTCCAAACAAAATTCGTACCTTTGTCGCTATGAAAGTAAACATTGACCCTTCGTGGGGCGAACACTTACAAGCTGAGTTTGATGCCCCCTACTTTAAGCAACTTACCGACTTTGTGCGAGCAGAGTATGCACAAGGTCCGTGCTATCCTCCCGGACACGAGATATTCAATGCCTTCAACCTCTGTCCCTTTGACAAGGTGAAGGTGGTCATCATCGGGCAAGACCCTTACCACGGGCCGGGCCAAGCCGAAGGACTCTGCTTCTCGGTAAAAGACGGTGTGCGCATTCCCCCTTCATTGGTCAACATTTTCAAAGAGATAAATGCCGACACGGGGCGTCCTATTCCTTCCTCGGGCAGTCTGCGCCGCTGGGCCGAACAAGGCGTATTGTTGCTCAACGCCACCCTTACTGTGCGCCAACACCAAGCAGCTTCACACGCAGGTCATGGTTGGGAGACGTTTACCGATGCCGTTATTCGCCACCTTTCTTCTGAGCGTGATCACCTTGTCTTTATCCTTTGGGGCAGTTACGCGCAGAAGAAAGGACAAGTAATCGACCGCTCGCGTCACCTCGTCCTCTGCTCTGCCCACCCCTCGCCCCTCTCCGCCTATCACGGCTTCTTTGGCAATCACCACTTCACGCTCTGTAATGACTATCTTATCAAAAACGGACAAGTGCCGATTAATTGGTGATGTTAATATTTCAAGTATGTCGAAGTGTGCAAGAACATGTATGTTATGTGTATTCTCGCGCTAAGCGACTAAACTCATTAAACTTATTAAACTCATTAAACTTATAGGACTCACAATCTCATGACCCGAATACCACCTATTATACAAGTGGGCGACGTATTGCTGTCGTCCGATATATTTACCGAATGCTTCTGTTGCGACCTCGATGCCTGCAAAGGCCAGTGTTGCGTAGAAGGCGATAGCGGTGCGCCACTTACCCTCGATGAGGTAGGCCAACTCGAAAACGTACTCGACGAAGTGTGGCCCGAACTCAGCGCTACGGCCCAAGCCACTATCGACCGTCAAGGCGTGGCCTATACCGATAGCGAGGGTGACCTCGTGACGAGTATTGTCAATGGCAAAGATTGCGTCTTTACGTGCTACAATGCCGAAGGCTGTTGCTTCTGTGCCACCGACAAAGCCTTTCGTGAAGGACGCACCGCATGGTGCAAACCTATCTCATGTGCCCTCTATCCCATACGCGAGAAGCAGTTCTCCAATGGCACAGTAGGCCTGCAATATCATCGTTGGAGCGTTTGCCACGCAGCCGTAAAGAAAGGCCGTGAGTTGCAACTCCCTATCTATAAGTTCTTGAAAGATCCTCTCATTCGCCGCTTCGGTCAGTCATGGTACGACGAGTTGTGCGAAGTAGCAGATAGCATATTAGCGAAATAGCATATTAGCGAACGATTAGATAGGCTCTTTCTATATCCTTTAAGAAGAAGTTTTTTTGTGTTGATTGTTTGATAGCGGCAATGTTTTTCCTAATTTTGCATGACTAATTCAACTATCGGATAGACATGATGTCCTTGTATCTTTTACAATTTGCGTGTTTAATCTTCACGGCCATGTTGGCCCTAATGCTATTCACCTCTCGCTTCCACGTAGACGTAGTGAATGCTACTTATGAGCGTTCACGTTGGGCCCTCTTTGTAAGCATGAGCTTATTAGTGTTACACTATGTGCTACAGATGGTATGCGGTTTTCGTGCCGAGAGTGATGATGTCGGAACAATCGTCAACATACTCTTCTATTCGCCCGTTACCTTCCTCGTAGCCCATTCCATACTCAATATCGAATGCAACCGTCGGCGACGTTGGCAGTACGATGCCGCCTTTATGGTGATATATTTCGCTATTTTGGCCGTATTCATCGTAGGATTGATGGGACGCGACACCTTCTTGTATACCCGTACCAAGTGGATTATGCACGTGCTCTTCTTATTAGCTATGGCGAGCAGCATATTCGCGCCGATGTTCGAAATACGTCGCAATCAAGGGCGCGTTGAGGCAGAAACGGGAGCCGACATCGCACCTTACAATCGTTATACTTGGTCAGGCTATACGATGCTCTGCATTACGGCCGCGCTTATGGCCTTTGCTATTATCTATCGTCCCTTGTTATTTGTGTTTGGCCCCTTGTTGCTATTAGCCCTATTTGTATTTATATTTAGTTTCATAGCCCTGGGATATAACATGAAGCCGCTTGAAGACGTCTTGTCTTGCGATGAGGAAGATGACATAGTAGAAACTGCGACAGAAATCGAAGGCACCGATTCTTCCGAGTCAACTTCATTGACTACCCACTTATCGGACGAACGTATCGCCTCAATAGGCCAGTGCTTGACGCAATGGTGTGATGAAGAGCGATTTACCGAGAGCGATGTCAATATGGCCAAACTCTCCCAACAAGTTGGGGTGGCACGTCGCGAACTCAGTGCTTATTTTGAACAGCACTTAGGTCAGACCTTCCGCGTTTGGCTGTCAGACTTGCGATTTGCTGAGGCTCAGCGCCTCATATTGGCCCACCCTGATTATAGTAATGAGAGCATCTCGTCCATTTGTGGCTTCTCGTCACGCAGTCAGTTATACAAGATGTTTTCTACGCGACTGGGTATGACTCCCCGCGAGTGGCGCGAAAAACAAGAGCAGTAAAATAAAGAAAACCAAAGAAAGGTGTCCGATTGATAGCAATCGGACACCTTTTTTGTAGCAATCGGACAACAATGTATAGCAAGTGGACACCTTATGCGAAGTGTGTCGATTATATTTGCACTCGTAATAAATCGTTTAGTTGAATATAGTTGACGAGCGGAGCGAACATACAGCGGTATGTTGCTCCGCTCTTTTAAGTATGCGTAAACTATTTTTACTACCTTTGCATAAGATAGGCTACGGCTCAGCATAACGTTCAAGCAAGCTTGACGTCCTGCATTCGCTTTGCAAAAACGTGTAATGAATTAAACGTTTGGTTAACCTTCTTATTCTACAATCTTATAAAGCTACAGAATGCTACGTTCCATTGACATAAAACAAGCGGCACAGGCTGAAGGATTTTCGGTCTGTGGCATCGCACGTGCCGAAAGAGTAAGTCCCGCGCGAGAGGCTGAACGCTTAGCGTGGCTCTCACGAGGCGAACAGGGCGATATGGACTATCTGGCACGTAATGTTGACGTGCGACTTGACCCACGTTTGTTGGTAGAAGGGGCAAAGACAGTTGTGTCGGTGGCCGTGAACTATAATCCCGCTGGTTGTGACAAAAAAAACGCCGAAAAATCCACTTTTTGCGATGAAACCGTGCAAAATGAAGGTGCGGATAGGCTCCGTTTGTCACGCTATGCCTACGGAACGGACTATCATGAAGTGGTGAAACAGATGCTGCGCAGTATGATGCAGCGACTGGGATTGGTAGAATTGGTTGACGGACGTTGCTTTGTCGATACTGCTCCGATTGATGAGAAGTATTGGGCCGAACAGAGCGGCATTGGGTGGCGAGGACGCAACTCGCAACTCATCATTCCCGGTATGGGAAGTTACTACTTTTTAGGCGAATTGGTGCTGACGGACGAAGTAGACGTTTACGATGAAAAGGCTAAAAATCGGTGCGGAACGTGCGCAGCCTGTCTCGCTGCCTGTCCCATGCACGCTTTGCATGGCGACGGCACGTTAGATGCGCGCCGCTGTCTATCCTACCTCACAATTGAGCATCGTGGCGAACTTCCCCCCGAAGTACAAGGCAAGTTGGGCCATTGCTTCTATGGCTGCGATCGCTGTGCTGAAGCCTGCCCGTGGAACAAACGATTTGCCACCCCCACCACGATAACCGCCTTTCAGCCTCGACCTTCGCTTCTGAGCATGACCGCAGCGCAGTGGGGCCGCTTGACCGAGGAAGAATATCGTCAATTGTTTCGTAAAAGTGCGGTGAAAAGGGCAAAATTCGAAGGTCTCACGCGCAATATCCGCTGCGCGTTAGAAGGATTAAACAAAGCGTAATCATTCACACATTAGCATATTATCACATTATCACATTAGCATATTATCACATTAGCAAATTATCACATTAGCACATTAGCAAATTATCACATGCATAAACTACTATTTACCACCTTGCTTGCCGTTGCGCCCTTGGCGGGGCAAGCTCAAACCAACGAAGTATGGTTTGACCAACCCACAACGCTCAATGGACAACAGTGTTGGTGGAAAGGGCAAAAAGATCACAGTAGCAAACCCGTGCGAGCGGGCGATTCTGCCGTCAATTCCGACCACGAGTGGGAATATCGCTCCCTACCTTTAGGCAATGGTAGCATCGCCTGCAACGTGATGGGAAGCATTGCCACGGAGCGTTATACACTGAACGAAAAGACCTTGTGGCGCGGTGGTCCCAACACGGCCAAAGGTGCTACCGACTATTGGAACCAAAACAAACAGTCTGCTCATGTGCTGAAGGATATTCGCCAAGCATTCACCGACGGCGATTGGAACAAGGCCGCACAACTCACCACCCAAAACTTTAACAGCACCGTTCCTTATGAGGCAACGGGCGAACCTCAATTCCGCTTTGGGTCGTTCACGACAATGGGAGAGTTGACCTTAGAGACAGACATCAACTCCGAAGGCGTGCGTGACTATCGTCGAGCCTTGTCGGTAGACTCCGCTTTCGCACGTGTAAGTTTCACAGCAGCCAATGGGGTACACTATGAGCGCCAGAGCTTTATCTCTTATCCTGCCAATGTGATGGCCATTCGCCTAACGGCCAGTCAACGAGGGAAACAAAACTTCACGCTCAAGTACGCTCCCAATCCTGTGAGTGAAGGCGCATTCTCAGCCGACGGCAAAAATGGCTTATGCTATGTGGCCCACCTCGACAATAACGGCATGGAGTACGTCGTTCGCATCAAAGCAATAGCGAAGGGCGGCAGTGTGACGTATGCTGACGGCCAGTTGACAGTAACCAATGCTGATGAGGTTACTCTCTTGCTCACGGCTGATACGGACTATGCTCCCAACTATAATCCCGACTTTACCGACAACAAGGCTTACGTAGGTATCAATCCTGTAAACACTACTAAACATTGGATGAAAAATGCGGTGAAAACGGGCTTTTCGAAGCTTTTTAAACAACACTATGCCGACTATGCTGCGCTCTATAATCGTGTAAAGTTTACGTTGGACGGCCCAACTTCGAGCAAACCTACCAACGAACGCTTATCCGATTATCGTCAAGGCGTGAAGGACGCTGGACTCGAAACGCTCTATTATCAATACGGCCGCTACTTGCTCATTGCATCGTCGCGCCCTGGCAACTTACCCGCCAACCTACAAGGTATGTGGCATAACAATGTAGACGGCCCTTGGCGTGTGGACTATCACAACAATATCAACCTTCAGATGAACTATTGGCCCGCCTTGCCCACCAACCTTACGGAGTGTGCAGAACCCTTGACGGATTTTATCCGTCTGCTTGAAAAGCCCGGCGAACGTACCGCTAAGGCCTATTGGGGCGCTCGCGGTTGGGCAGCTGGCATCTCGGCCAATATCTTCGGTTTCACCGCTCCGCTTGAAGGGGCAGATATGTCGTGGAACTACAACCCTATGGCGGCTTCGTGGTTGGCTACTCACCTTTGGGACTATTATGATTATACGCGTGACGAACAGTTTTTGCGTCAAACGGCCTATCCCTTGATGAAGGGCTGTGCTCTCTTCTGCGAAGACTTCTTGTGGCGCAAGGCGGACGGCACACTGACGGCAGCTCCTTCTACTTCGCCCGAACATGGTCCTATTGACGAAGGCACCACGTTTACGCACGCAGTTATTCGTGAAATATTGCTCGATTGCATCAGTGCAGCACAGGTGTTGCACACCGACGCTAACGAGGTGAAAAAGTGGGAGGACATTCTGTGCAGTTTGGCTCCTTATAAGATAGGTCGTTACGGACAACTTTTAGAGTGGAGTCGCGACATTGACGACCCTAACGACCAACACCGCCATGTCAACCACCTCTTTGGCCTTCACCCAGGTCATACCATTTCGCCTTTAACCACTCCCGCCTTGGCTGAGGCTTCAAAGGTGGTGCTTGAACATCGTGGCGACGGCGCTACGGGCTGGAGCATGGGTTGGAAACTCAATCAGTGGGCACGCTTACATGACGGCAACCACTCTTACGTGCTTTATGGCAACCTCTTGAAGAACGGTACAGCCGATAACCTTTGGGACGTACACCCTCCCTTCCAGATAGACGGCAACTTTGGCGGCACAGCGGGTGTGACTGAGATGTTGTTGCAGAGCCATGCTGGTTGTATTGATCTCTTACCCTCATTGCCCGATGCATGGGCTACGGGAAGCATTCAAGGACTGCGTGCGCGTGGCAACTTTGGTGTCGACCTTGCTTGGTGTGACGGCAAGTTAACGCACGCCACGATTACTTCAGGTTCAGGTGCTACATGTCGTTTGCGCTATGGCGCGCAAACGCTCAGCTTCAATACGCAAAAGGGTAAAACGTATCACGTCGTACTTGATGAGGCCGGTGCTTTGTTGATTAAGTAGAGAAGAACTGCCTAATTGGGGGGCGCGTCCTCACCTGGGGGCGACGCGTCCCCGCGTCGGCATTTGCAAGTCAAGGCTCGATGCCTTGACTTGCAAATACATGAATATCACTAATTTAAGTATTGCCAACTTGGGACATCGAGCCTCAAGTTGGCAATACCGACGCGGGGACGCGTCGCCCCCAGGTGAGCTTGCGTCGCCCCCAAGTGAGGGTGCGTTTACTCCTGCTTGCTCACCATGAAGTAAGTAGCGTGGGGCGAACTGAGGTAAAGACCACAGGTGCTGCTTTGCGGATACATGGCGCCATTCTCAGTCAACTTGATGCCTAAAGCCTTGAAGTCAAGTAGACGGCTGACGGGGAAGATGAGTTGCTGGTCAGGCAAGGAAGGATAGCCCACTGCTGGACGAATGCCTTGATAGGCAGCACGCGAGAGATCTTCTAACGTCAAGTGTTCATCAGGACTGTAGCCCCATAGGCGCGTGCGCACCTCGCGGTGTAACCACTCGCTCGTGGCTTCAGCCAGTCGGTCGCAAACGCTTTGCAAGAGAAGAGCCTGATAATCATCGTTAGTCTGCTTCACTTGCTCCAACTCCTCTATCAATGAGGGCGACACTGTAATGGCAAACACACCCACATAGTCCTCGTAAGGACGTGGCGCTACGTAGTCGCACAAGGCCAAACACGGTGCTCCCGCCTTGGCCGGGTGGCGCTGGCGAGGCGTGGGCAACACAAGGTCCTTGCCCCCAACGGCTCCAGGGAGTACAATGCTATTATTAGTGCCGTAAGCAGGATAGAAGCCTACCTCTGCCTGCATGTAATGGCGCTTTTCGAGTTCATTGAGTAAAAGTTCCGCCTCTTGCTTAATCTTTTCTGCCTCAGGCGTGCCTTTGCGTACACGCCAAAGGTTGAAGAAGTACGTCCAATTAATCAACTTGCGCACCTCGCTGATGCGAATGTGCGGCTCCGCACGATAGCCAATAAAGGAGGGGCGGGGGAGTGTCTCCTTGCTCCAATCGATGACGAGGCGACGCAAGATATGCTTTGGGTCGTCACAGCCACAAGGACACCCCTTAATGGTAGCCTTATCCTGTGGAGACTCAGTCGCTTGACTCAGCAACTCCTTTGCGCGTTTTTGCGCCTCGTGCTTCTTGACGAGTTCAGCTTGTTGTTGGGCATTTTCCGTAAGGACACGTTCACGATCAGGGCCCATGAGTTGCATTGAAAGCACCGCATTGATAGAAGCATCTTTCACGTGGAATACGGGTCCTTTGTATAGGGGAGCAATCTTCAGAGCCGTATGTAGCGGTGAGGTAGTAGCGCCACCCACCAAGAGCGGCACGGTGATGCCAGCTTCCGTCAGTGCGCGTGCCGTGTTACACATCTCGTCGAGTGAAGGCGTAATCAAGCCACTCAAAGCGATAAAGTCTACATTGCGTTCAATGGCCGTCTGCACAATCTGTTCGGCAGGCACCATAACGCCGAGGTCAATCACCTCAAAGTTGTTGCAACCCAATACCACCGTTACGATATTCTTACCGATGTCATGCACGTCGCCCTTCACCGTCGCTACGAGATAGCGACCATTGCTCTTTGCGTTGGCATCTTTTGCCCTTTCGAGATAAGGCTGAAGCAGTGCCACCGCCTTCTTCATCGTGCGTGCCGACTTTACCACTTGAGGCAAGAACATCTTGCCCTCGCCGAAGAGGTCGCCCACCTGTTGCATGCCCTGCATCAGTGGCCCTTCGATAATGTCACCCGGAGCTGCGTATTGCTGCAAGGCTTCCTCTAAGTCAGACTGCAAAAACTCGTCGTCGCCCATACGCAGTGCTTCCTTCAAGCGGTCGACGAGAGGAATGGTCGAACGGTCCACCTTCGGCTTCTCTACCGCTTGGAGTTGGTCCTTCGCTTGTAGGAGTTCGGCCGCCTTGTCGATGAGCCGTTCTGCCGCATCGTCGCGACGATAGAGGATAACGTCGTCAATGAGCGTAAGCAAGTCGGCTGGAATGTCGCCATACATCACCTTCGAGGCAGGGTTGACAATGCCCATGTCCATGCCGCGTTGCATACCGTGATAGAGGAACACCGCGTGCATGGCCTCACGCAAGTAGTTATTGCCACGGAAGGCAAACGATAGGTTGCTCACGCCACCACTCACGTGGGCATAGGGCAAGTTTTGCGTTATCCACTCCGTAGCGCGTATAAAGTCAAGACCATAAGCGTCGTGCTCCTTCATGCCTGTGGCCACAGTCAGCACGTTGGGGTCGAATATGATATCGTGAGGGTCGACTCCCGCCTCCTCCGTGAGCAAGCGATAGGCCCGTGCGCAAATTTCGATTTTACGTTCATAGGTCGTAGCTTGGCCTTGTTCGTCGAAGGCCATTACCACCATAGCTGCTCCGTATTGGCGAATGGTGCGTGCGTGACTCAAAAACTTCTCTTCGCCCTCTTTGAGCGAGATAGAGTTGACTACACACTTGCCCTGCACACACTTCAGCGCTGCTTCAATCACTTCAAATCGTGATGAGTCGATCATCCACGGAATGCGTGCCACCTCAGGGTCGCTGGCCATGAGGTTTAAAAAGTGCGTCATCTCTTCCTTCGCATCGAGTAGGCCGTCGTCCATGTTGACATCGATAAGGCTTGCCCCATCGCGCACCTGCTTACGAGCAATGCCCAATGCCTCGTCATACTGCTTCTCATTGATAAGGCGCAGAAACTTACGACTGCCCGCCACATTGCAGCGTTCGCCTACGTTCATAAACGTACCCTTGAGCGGTGTAAAGCCTTCCAGACCTGCCAACCAATCAATCTTTCCTTCAGTAGGACGAATGCGTGCTTGGCGTCCCTTAGCCATTTCGGCAATGGCACGAATGTGGTCGGGGGTGGAACCGCAGCAACCGCCTACAATGTTTACTCCGTCGTCAATGAAGCCTTTAATAGCCGCTGCCATCATCTCAGGCGTTTCGGTATAATTACCCTCTTCATCTGGCAGTCCTGCATTGGGGTGAGCACTGATATAATAAGGTGCTTTCTCAGAGAGCACGCGTAAGTAAGGACGCATATCCTCTGCTCCAAACGAACAGTTTAGTCCTACGCTGAAGATGTCCTCGTCGTGTTGGATAGAAGCCAAGAAAGCATCCAAAGTCTGTCCCGACAGCGTGCGTCCAGATGCATCAGCAATGGTAACGCTCAGCATGATAGGAATGCGTCGCCCAGTGCGCTCTTTCACCCTTCGCGCTGCCATAAGTCCTGCTTTGGCATTGAGTGTGTCGAAGATAGTTTCAAGCATAAAGAGGTCAACGCCCCCTTCGCTCAATACTATCATTTGCTCTTCGTAAGCCTCACACAGTTGGTCGAAGGTGAGGGCGCGGTAGGCAGGGTTTTCAACGTCGGGCGACATTGACAGCGTGCGGTTGGTCGGCCCGATGGTCGCCACTACGTAGCGTGGCTTATCGGGCGTGATTCGCGTCATGCGTTCCGCCTCTTCGCGTGCTATCTGTAAGGCAGCGCGGTTCATTTCTACTACGTAGTCCTCCGTTTGATAGTCCGCCTGTGAGATGCGCTGTGCGCTAAATGTGTTGGCCGTAATAATGTCAGCCCCCGCCTCTAAGTATTCGCGGTGAATCTGTCGCAACACGTCGGGGCGTGTGAGCGAGATGAGTTCATTATTCCCTTGCAACCGCACGGGCCAGTCCTTAAACATTTCGCCCCGAAAGTCGTCCTCTGTGAGGTGGAAACGCTGAATCATCGTGCCCATGGCGCCGTCGAGGATTAAAAGCGAGGCAGCCCCTACGGCCCCAACGGCCTCACCCCCTAACCCCCTCTCCTTGAGGAGAGGGGGAATAAAGTTACCTTTGTTTGCTGCGTTTGGTGCTGAGGTATATAATGCGATTGCTTGTGATATGATGTCAGACATGGATTCTTTACTTAGTGCTATTTTGTCGGGTGTTCAATTCTATGTTTCATTTTGTGCATACGCGTTAGGCTGAAAGCCTAGCATTTATATAGCCTAGGGTTTTAACCCTAGGTTCCCAGATGTTTTTACGAGCTGTGCTGAAAGTACAGCACGTGCGTGAACATTGTGGTATATTAATGTGTAGTACTTTCTGTATCACATTGAAGATAAATTGTTCTACACTTTTATTAAAATAAATCATATGCACATTGTTAGTCACGAAAAACATAGTCTTCATTATAGTCAATGTCATATTCTTTTAGAAACATAGTATATTCCTCTCGGAAGGTCATTGTATGGTGATGCATCATTTGGTTGTCAATGTATGCGATAGTTTTGTCTACGATAGAGGAACTTACGGAGAATGCGCCATAACCTGCTTGCCAATAGAAGGGAAAATAAAAATTATCTTTTTCCTTTAAAAAGGAAGAAGAACTATGTTTTATCTTTTTTACAAAATCAGCTATTAATATATCCCGTGGCAGAGTGCACAAAATATGAACGTGATCATTGGTTCCACCTATGCGAATAGGTATGCTATTACAGTGTCGTATGATCCCCATCATATAAGCATAGAGTTCTTCTCTATCTTTTTTTTGTATCATTACGCTATTCGTTTTTATGTGAAAGACAAGATGAATGTAGACTTTTACAAGCGATTGTGCCATGTTTTGAATATATATGGAATATAGTTTGATGTAGTCAAAAAGAATGCGCAAAAGCAAGGCAGAAAGCCTAATATTTAAACAACTTAGGGTACCCCGAGGTTATATATGCGCCTTTAATGCTGTGCTGAAAGTACAGCACATTAATATACAATGTTTACGCACGTGCTGTACTTTCAGCACAGCTCGTAAAAACATCTGGGAACCTAGGGTTAAAACCCTAGGCTATATAAATGCTAGGCTTTCAGCCTAACCTCTATACGCGAAAATCAGAACATGAAACTGTACCCCTAGTTACCCCTCTCCTGGCTATATAAATGCTAGGCTTTCAGCCTAACCTATGTTTAGCGGGGGGTGAGACCGTGGCCCCGCTACTTCAATATTCTCTCCGTACTATACGCGGCGTTCATCGTGTAGAAGTGGATAATGGGCACACCAGCAGCTTGGAGTTCGCTCACTTGGTGGCGTCCCCATTCGATGCCGAGCGCCTTGACGTCGTCGTTCGACTTACATTTCGTAAACTCACGTGCTAACTCCTGCGGAAAGTCGATGTGGAACGTGCGAGGCAACATTGTGCAATGGTTCAACGTCGTGAGTGGCTTCAAGCCTGGTATGACCGGCACGGTGATGCCCTCCTTGCGTAAGCGGTCAACAAAGGCAAAGTATTTAGTATTGTCGAAGAACATCTGCGTGACAATGTGGTCGGCTCCCATCGCCACCTTAGCCTTGAGGTGTTCGATGTCGGTGTCGAGGTTCATAGCTTCGTCGTGCTTCTCTGGATAGCCTGCTACGCCATACTTAAACGGAGTGGTGGGGGCGGGCATGGTGATGCCACCTAACAGTTTACCTTGGTTGAAGTCGTTCACCTGTTGGCAAAGTTCAATGGCATGAGCGTGGCCGCCAGGGGTGGGGATAAAGCGGTTTTCCTCTTTAGCGCGGTCGCCACGTAGCACGAGTAAGTCGTTAATGCCGAGGTAAGAGAGGTCAATGAGTTCGCGCTCAATCTCGGCAGCTGTAAATCCGCTACATATAATATGTGGCACAGTGCGTACCCCATAGCGCTCCTTTACGGCCGCAGCAATGGCCACCGTACCAGGGCGGTTGCATACGCTGAACTTCTGATACGTGCCAGCACTCGTTTCGCTATAAATCGTCTCAGAGCGGTGGGTCGTAATGTTGATGCATACGGGGTTGAAGGGCATGAGCGTATCAATCGTCTCATATATCTTTTGCATGCCCTTGCCACGCAAGGGGGGGAGTATTTCGAATGAGAATGCTGTCATGTATGGGGAGTTTAGGGAGTTTAATGGGTTTAATGAGTTTAGGGAGTTTAATGAGTTTAGGGAGTTTAGTAAGTTTAATGAGTTTAGTAAGTTTAATGAGTTTAATGAGTTCTGGTATTTTAGTCGGTTAAACTTACTAAACTTATTAAACTCATTAAACTCATTAAACTTATAACCCCATTAAACTCATTAAACTAAAAAATTACTTTATCCGAATTTCGTCGCCAATCTTGAAGTGGTAATTTCGCTTGATAGGGTTCATCTTACAGAGCGAACTGAGGCGTATGCCGTAGCGCTGTGAGATGCTGTAAAGGCTTTCTCCTACGCGCAGCGTGTGTGTGCGTTGCGTGAGTCCTGCGTCCGCCTTCTTCTGCTTCTTGCCTAAGTAGACAATATCGCCACTCTTGAGTTGGAAGGTAGCGTCAACGTCGTTATATTTACGCAGTTTGCTCTCCTTTTCCTTAAAAGTCTTGGCCAAAGAGTCGTAAGTATCACCTTCAAGAGCAATGACATAGTACTGTCCGTTGCAGCGGCGAATAGTGTGTCCATTCGTGCGTTGCTGTAATTTCTCCTTCTCTTTGCGCTCATGTCGCTCCTCGCGACTTTCGTGGTGACGCGCTTTGTCAAAGGCATGGAGATCGTACTTATCAATCATGTTGATGAGCGCTTGTGCATACGTTGGACTGGTGGCATATCCTGCCCGTTTGAGTCCATGCGCCCATCCCTTATAGTCCGTCTTCTTAAGGTCGAAGAGCGAGGCATAGCGTTTGCCGCTACGCAGAAATTTTGAGTGGTCCTCGTAACTCTCAGCAGGTGAACTATATACGCGAAATTTGTCGTCGGGACGATCGTCCGACTTCACGATGTAAGGCCCTGTCCAATAGCCGCTCACCTTAATGCCAAAGTGGTTGTTCGCCTCCTTTGCCAGTCGACTTTGGCCAGCTGCACTTTCAAGCAGTCCTTGTGCTAAGGTGATGCTGGCCGGAATGCCATAACGCTTCATTTGGTCAATCGCCATGCCCGAATATTGCTGTATGTAGCGTTCGTATGCTCCATTTTGTGCCTGAATGGAGATGCAGAGCAACATGCTTAAAATAACAAGTGTAAACTTACGTATTGTCATATCTTTTAAAGTCAAAATACGGAATGTGGCAAATTTACACATAAAATCTCGCTTTATGCCTACTTTTTGTAACATTTCCGTGGTGTCGCTGTGTTATAAAATTGTAGCGTCAAAATTGAATGTTTGCTGCAAATGTTTTTTCTCTCTTTATAAACAAAACCCCGACTTTCACAAGTCAGGGTTTTGTCATGTCCAAAAGAATTTGTATCTTTAGACATTGAAAACTAAATAATATGGCAAAGATACATTACAAAAATCCCTACCCCACCCCCTAAAAAAAACGCTTGAGAGATGGATTCTCCCAAGCGTTTTCTTTATGATGCCACACTATAAGTGTGTGTGCAAGGATTATTCGCCCCAAGGGCCTTTCTGAGTGGTGCCACCCCAAATAGGATTTTCTTTTTTGTTTGACCATGACGCATCTGTTACGTCTGTATCACTGCCATAATCAAAAGTCTGCGATTGGCACAAAGGGGTAAGCGGATCTATAAAGCAGAACTGATTAGAAGTGGGCTTAATATATGTTTTTTTCATTGTTGTAAAATCTTAAGCGTTATATTATTTCACAATAAACTTACGTCCATTTTGGATGTAAAGTCCGCCCTTCACTGCGTTCATCACACGACGACCACTAAGGTCGTAGATGGGGGCATTATTGTTCAAAGCATTGTTTAACTCTGTAGTCTCAATACCACTTACCACACCATCAAAGTTTAAGCGAAGCGCCTCACCTGTAGCGTTGGTAAAGAAGGCACGATTTGCACTAATTGTATTAAGTGTGGCTGAGGGCTTAAAGAAACCGATAATAGTCTCATCACTCTTTTTCTGACCAAATACACGATATTTAGCCTTGTCAGCGTCATTCAAAGTGAGGTCGATGAGTGTACCCCCCATAGCACTTGTAATGTTACTTTCGCCAATGTTCAGCGTAGCTGTAGCCTCACCTGTTTCGCTAATAAGCAAGAAACCATTTTGAGCCTGTACACCTTCTGCTTCGCTAAAAGTAACCGTAGTTGTTTCGGGAGTCTTAGCCACATAAGCTTTTGCACCTGTTACACTGCTTACGCTGAAGGGGAGGTATACAGAAGCGTATGACTTGGCGTCGGCTGCGGTATGGAGGGCTATAGTAATATCTTCAGCTTCTGAGAATTTCCAAGTTGTAGAATTATTTAAATACTGACTTCCACTCCACCAATTTATACGACCATCATTTTCTATCTGCATCCATTTACCATTAGAATCTATAAAAGAGAAATTTCCTGCAGAATAGTTAATCGTATACTTAGATCCTTCATTCTCATTATCCTTCATTTCTGGATCGACAGACCCACCTGGTTTTGCTTCATTCAGTACTGAAAGCCACTTTTTATGATTTACATTATATAATTTGAATCCAGTACCTGAAATTTTAAGCTGCCAGATATTACTGATATCGTTTTTTTCGGTTGTAGTTGTTTTAGAACCTTTAGCCGCATTTCCACTAATACTCATATTGAACATCTTCGCTTCCGAATTATCGTTTGATGCCTTGAAACGAAGATATGTATTACAAAGTTTGTCCTTGGCAACTTTTAAAAGAGTAGCATTGTTTTCAGCTGTTGGATTTTGTGCAAACGCAGTTTTAGCTTCTACATATGCACCATCTGATGTAATGGAAGAAAACGCATTAAAACCACTGGCATCAATATCATCCAAATTCATAGATAATTTTAAATCTTCATCTGTAGCATAAGTCATAGTCCAACGACCTGCACCCCATAAAGCACCGCCACCATATAGCTGCTTAAACGAAGGGGCTTTTACAGTTGCCACATTACCATAGTTACACTGCATCCAATTATTACTTTCAAGGCTTCCACCAATAGAACAAGAACCATCAGCTCTACCTGCAGATGAAATAAAATAATCACTTCCTGAATTAGCATCTTGGGTATAGCCATATCCACCTCCTTCAGGATAGCCACAAGCATAAAAGCCTGTTACATAATTCTTTAATTTAAAAGTTCTTTCAGCCGAACCCTTTTCAAGAATCCAAACAGAGTTAAGGCTTTTTGAAGGAAGACCATAAAGATAACCTCTTTTATCATATGCGGTCTGAGCCAACATATCTACTCCACTACCAGATAAATAGAAGTTATTGTAGTTGTTTTTAAAAATAACTTTACTACCCACTGCTGGCAGATTCTCAGAATTTAAAAAAGTTGATTTAGCTTGATTTATGCTTGCAATGGCGGTTTCTGCTTCTGCTTCGGTTTTTGGTTTTTCAATTACTTCCAAAGCCTTACTTAAAGTACTAAAAGCTTGCTGTCCAAATAAGAAATCCTTATCCGTTGCTGTATACGTAGCCTGTAAACCATTTTTATTTGAAATAAGATTTTCTGCTGCAGCAAGTGCTGAAGCATATTCAGAATTATAATCTACAGCATAAAATTTCATTCTGGAACCATCATTACCTAAAGCGTCACGAACATTCCAATAAGCCAAATGGGTTCTATCGTTCAAATAACGATAATCCGTACCTTTTAACTTAACGTAATACTCAGTACCATTTTGCAATTCAAAGCCGAAGTTTGTACCTGTACCTGTTGAAGCTGTACTATGCGATGTCGTAGCATCATACATTTTTGCACGAGAGGCTCCATAGTTATTGTCATTACCAGTTCCTTCTACATTTGACAGACCGAGGACTTTATCAAAACCCGCTTTTTTGTTGTAAAAACGATAACCATTAGTTGCATCGCCCACAACGCACCACATTGCCTCATCACCCGATTTTGTTGTAGTAGATTCCATTTTAAAGCCATCAGAATCACCTACTGACGATGAAATAACCTTATCTTTTAAGGTTATATAATACCAATAGGTATTTGCTCCCCACCCTGTTGCTGTAGGAGCATCAGAGGTGTGAAACACCACTGGAGACTGTGCATTGGCTACCCCCGAAAATAGGACGCAAACCATTAGCGCACAGAAAAGTGTAAATACTTTTTTCATACGATTGTGTTTTTATTATAACTTTATTTTTGTTTTTCAAGAATTTTAAATATGCCGAATGTGCTGACACTCATGCATATTATACGGCTACAAAAGTACTCAATTTTTGTAAAATAAAAACGGGGGGGGGTGATAAAATATGTTAATATTTTGATTTCGACAGCATTTTGGAGATAGAAAAACAAAAGATACGTATAAAAGCAAAAACCGAGGGAAAAACGTGGCTCTTTTTTATCCCCTAATTGTTGTCAGTTCTTGGTGATTGCGTGCCTTCGGTATGAAATCGGAATGAGTTCGGAATGATATCGGGATGTCAAACCCTAAAAAATGGGTGTTTTTTTGTATCGAAAAATTCGACATGGTGAAGTGAGAGGCAAGATTTGAATCTGTAAAAATGATATTTTTGATGAAAGGTCATTTTTTTGAAAAATGAAGAAGATGATTGTTAAGTAACTCACAAAAGAAATAACTATGAACAAGCAATACGTAGCACCGAAGTCAATGGTGTATAATTACATACAACCACTCACTCCACTTTGTGCAAGCAAAGAGTTTGGTGTAGGTTCGAGCAGCGACCCCAAAGGGGGTACCACATCAAGCATTTGGTCAAATGGACTTGAGAAGCCCACACAAGGTGGTATGTGGAGCCACATGGATGACTAATATTTTAAATAAGTGCTAAAAAGAGGGTGTTTGTATCAACAAACACCCTCTTTTAGCGTTTTGAGGTCATTGGGAAGGCTGCCTAATTGGGGGGCGGGTTTTCAACCCGCGGCAGCAGCATGCTTTGAACATCTACTTATAGTCGCTAAGCGACTATAAGCAAAGATAGTGCAAGGCATGCTGCTGCCGCGGGTTACAAACCCGCCCCCCAATTAGGCAGACAAACTGCGATTCGTTACAGAGCTTATTTATTTTTGCTTCTCGTGCTGCACAGTGAAGTTGTAGCCTTGGGGAATGCGTAGTTCGATGCGGGTGCCGTGGTGGGGTGGGGCTACGTTGGTAATCGTGAGACTGGCACTGCGACGGTTGTACTGGTTGAGAATTTCAAGCGTGCGTGTGAGTAAGCGTAGGCCTGTGCCTGTGTCGCGATTGGTGCGCTTGATGCGGCCGGGGTTGTAGCCCTGCCCATTGTCGGTCACTTGAAGCGAGAGTTCGTTGGTAGGGAGGAGCGTGATGCTGACGTGAATGGCACTCTCAGCACTAAGCGTGGGGAAAGCGTGCTTGAGGGCATTCTCTACGGGTATCTGTAACGACATAGAGGGAATGAGCCATTCGCTCTTTTCTAACGCGGGGTCGATAGTCCATGTGACGGTGGGCCATTCGCCCTTACTATAATGGTGAAGTGAAACGAAACGTTGCACCAAGGCGAGTTCGTCACATAACTTCACAGCCACCTTGCCTGAGGTGAGGAGGTTGCCACGCAATACGTCGATGAGCAGTTCGACGGGTTCGACCAACTCGGGGTAGCGTTGGAGCTTCGGAAGTACGGTACCTAATACGTTGAAGATGTAGTGAGGCGACACGCGGTTGCGCACGATGTCCATGCGAAGTTCCGTCATGCGCTCCATTTGTTGCTTCATGCGATTTTGCGTGTAACGTCGGTAGCACACAATGATGAGCGTGGCTGCAAGAGCCAGTGCTACGGCTACAATTATAACAATCAGAATGATGTTTTGCTGATGTGCCGTTTGGGCCGCGTATTCCGATATAGAGATTTGTTGGCGCAGTAGCGTCGTGTCGCGTTGGTAGCGGCTGGCCAATTCGGCTACGTTGTTGCGCGTCTGGCGGCTGCGTAGCGAGTCAGCATATTGATCGCTGAGCGTCTGATATTGGTAGGCGCGTTGCCACTGACCATATTGCGCTGCGTAGCGCATAAGGCGGCGGTAGTGGAGCATGAGGTAACGCGGCGAACGTATCGGGTGAGGCTCCTTGAGCTGCGTTAAGAAGTCATTGACTTGACTCCCTTTGTGTTGGGCAATGTCGAGATCGGCCAATAGGCTCTTAATGTAGAACACGTTCTCAGGCGTGAGCTGATTGCCCTCTTGTTGTAAGAATAGCTTGGCATCTTGCAGTTGCTGCTGTGCTTCAGACAGTTTATTTTGCATGAGATAAATTTCTCCCATGTTAATCTCGCAGATGTGAATGAAGAGCGAGTTGTCCAGTTGGAGGGCTATCTTGTAAGCTTGCTGAAAGTTATTGAGGGATTCGTCATACTTGCGTTCGAAATAATAGCAGTTACCTAACGAGGAGTGGTAAAAGTGTTGAGTCTGTAGAGCTTCTTGTTCAATATCCTTCTTAGCAAGGTTGAAGAAGTGGTGTGCCTCTTTAAAGTTTTCCAACTCCATATAGATAAGTCCGAGTCCGCAGCAGATAGCAGCCCGATTGGTGCTATCGTGCAATGAATCGGCTATGAAGAGGGCGTAACGATAACGTTCTGCTGCTAATGGCAGACGGCCTGACTGTTGGTACATATCGGCCACGTTGATAGTGGCGGCTATGAGGTCGTTTGTTTTAGGTGGTTGGTTTAACAAGGTGTAGGCTCGTTCGTAGTATTGGCAGGCTTGGCGGTTGTAACCTGCAAGCAGAGCGGAGGTGCCGAGATGATTATACACTAAACCTTCAAGTTGGGGCTCGTGGTGTGTCACGCTCCACGTTTTCACCTTATTATAAGTCTTGTTGGCCCAAAGGGTGTCACCCGCACGTTGGTGGGCGGTAGCGCGATAGAGTTCGAAGCGATACCATTGGGTGCTGTCGCTGACACGTTTCTGCCACTGCATAAAGGTCGTATCGGCCTTATAGGGGGCAGCGTAGAGGAGGTCGCGGTTGGCTTCGACGACGCTGTCTATTTGGTGCTGAGTGACGCTTTGTTGCTTATGCTGGCAGCTGAACGTTAATAGCACGAATAGTGGGAACGCAAGGAAACGGTAATACTGAGAGGAGAACATATAATTCTGGAGGGGAAAACGTTAAGGTCGCGCTTCGCGCTCTAAACATTAATATTCATAATGCAAGGTCGCGCTTCGCGCTCCTGAGGGAGGAACATTAATTATCATTAATTGACCATTAATTTCTTCATTAATTATTTCGTTAATTTCTTCATTAATTATTTCGTTAATTTCTTCATTAATTTCTTCATTAATTATTTCGTTAATTTCTTCATTAATTATTTCGTTAATTTCTTCATTAATTGTCTCATTAATTACCAAAAGAGAATAATTAATGAAGAAATTAATGGTCAATTAATGATAATTAATGTTTCTCCTTCTGGAGCGCGAAGCGCGACTTGATGTTAAGCGTTGTCATTATTATCGAAGAGGGAAGGCTCTTGGGTTGGGTCATCCGTATCGACTTCGGGGGAATTGTCGTTATCATTCTCGTCCTCTTGAGGTTCAGCCTCGGTGACGGGCTGACGAAGCGGTTCGAGTTCTTCTATCTTCTCAATGGGAAGCGTGGTGATACGTTTACCTTTGGCCTTGTAGCCCTTAACGGCAATGAACGAATCCACATCAATTTCAAGTGGATCGCGGAAGTCCTCGTTGCCACCATAGGTCACTTGCAGACGCGGATATACTTGATCGGTGAGCAAGATAAAGCGAGAGTTGGGGTTGTCGCCCAAGAAATTTAGTGGCCGCGTTTGTGCACAACGTTCAAGGACGAAGCGCTTAACGTAAGGGAAACCTTGTTGATCGGCATCGAAGAGTACGGCCGTCCACACCTTGTGTTCGTCAAACTTCTCAACGCGCAGAATGCCCGAAGGCTCGTAGTGATTGTTGAGGTCGAAATTGGTGGTGTAGAACTGCCCATTCTGCAGGACAACGAGTACGAGGTCGTCAGAGTGGAACTCACCCAAGAACTCTCCACGTCCATCGTAATTAAGGCGCTGTACATCATGGTCAAACCAAACTCTTCGACCGCCGAGGGTAGAAGCACCATGCGCCTTGAGCGTAATCTTATGAACGTCAACACGGGTGAGCAAGTTGCCTCGGCTCTGACGCCCTTTGACTAAGATCTCTCCAAAGTCGCGGTCCATGCTGATGCGCTTGAGTTTGGGATTAGGACGGAACGTAACCTTGATACTCTCAGCCTCGCCATTCGGGTTGGCTGTGAAGTAAAGCACCTTGCTACCTGGTGTACCCATTGTGAGGTCGTACTCGCGGTCGTGGGTGATGCTGGTCACGTTGAAGCGTTTGATGTAGCAAGTGTTGGTGGCAGCGTCGCGATAGACGACATTATAAATTGTGCGTTTATCGCCCTTCTTAAAGACGGCGATGTGAATGACCTCAACTTTCTTTCTCTTCTCCGCCTTCATGCGCTCGGTCTCACCGATAAACACCTTATCGGCCACGCGCGTAACCTTATACGTACCGTCGCGATAGAAGATGATGACATCGTCGATAGGAGAACAGTTCTCCACGAACTCGTCCTTCTTGAGGCTCATGCCCATGAAGCCATTTTCGCGGTCGATGTAGAGCTTCTCGGTAGCTTCGATTACCTTGGTGGCCTCGATGTTGTCGAACGAGCGTATCTCGGTATGGCGAGGGTGCTCGGCTGCATATTTATCGCGAATGAGGCGGAACCAGTTAGAGGTGACTTCGACCATGTTCTGCAAGTCGCGGTCAATGCGTGCCACCTCTTCTTTCATGTGGGCGATAAGCTCGTCTGCTTTGTCTTTATTGAACTTAAGGATGCGTCCCATCTTAATCTCCATGAGACGCAGTATGTCGTCGCGTGTCACTTCACGATAGAACTGGGGCTTGAAGGGGTCTAAGCGACTGTCGATGTGAAGAATGGCGGCGTCCATGTCTTTAGCCTGTTCGAAAGCGCGGTCTTTGTAGATGCGCTCCTCGATAAAGATACGTTCGAGTGAGGCAAAGTGAAGACTCTCCATGAGTTCGCCACGGCGTATCATGAGTTCCTTCTCAAGTAAAGAGCGCGTGTGGTCTACCGAACGGCGCAACACCTCGCTTACGGTGAGAAACTTTGGCTTCTTGTCTTCAATCACGCAGCAGTTGGGATTGATGCTGGTCTCGCAGTCGGTGAAAGCGTAAAGGGCATCGATGGCCTTGTCGCTTGATGTGCCAGGCGTGAGATGAACGTGAATTTCAGCCTCGGCAGCGGTGTTGTCCTCCACCTTACGAATTTTTATCTTACCCTTTTCGTTGGCTTTGAGTATAGAGTCGATGAGCGTGCTGGTGGTTTTGCCATAGGGTATCTCGGTGATGACGAGCGTCTTACTATCTAACTTCTCGATTTTGGCACGCACCTTTACGGCACCACCGCGCATGCCGTCGTTATAGCGTGACACGTCGATGGAACCGCCTGTCAAGAAGTCGGGATAGAGGTGAAACTCCTCGCCATGCAGATACTTGATAGCGGCTTCGCAGAGTTCGCCAAAGTTATGGGGTAAAATCTTTGCTGAAAGGCCTACGGCAATGCCCTCGGCCCCTTGAGCTAAGAGTAAAGGAAACTTTACGGGTAACGAAACGGGTTCCTTCTTACGGCCGTCGTATGACATCTTCCACTCCGTTGTCTTAGGATTGAAGAGTACATCAAGAGCGAACTTTGAGAGTCGCGCTTCAATATAACGAGGGGCAGCAGCGCTGTCGCCCGTGAGAATGTTACCCCAGTTACCCTGACAGTCGATGAGCAGGTTCTTTTGTCCCAACTGTACCAAGGCATCGCCAATAGAGGCATCACCGTGGGGGTGAAACTGCATGGTATGACCTACGACGTTGGCCACCTTATTATAGCGTCCATCGTCGAGCAGTTTCATAGAGTGGAGTATGCGTCGTTGTACAGGTTTGAGACCATCACCCAAGTGGGGGACGGCACGTTCGAGAATGACGTACGAGGCATAGTCTAAGAACCAGTTTTGATACATACCCGTCAACTGCAATTTGCCCTCTTCGTCTTTCACCCCACTGGGGTGATAGTCGGAGTGGGCTTCGGGCGTGGCGGTGTCGTTAGTGGCTTCGTTGGTAACGTCAGTTTCGTTCAATATTTCGTCTTTATTTTCTTCGCTCATCGTTTTAAGGGTAGTTTCAGCATTTTACGTTGCAAAGTTAACAAATCTGTGTTAAACATTTAAACGCGGATTTGATAAACTGCAATTTATCGGCCTAACGAGAATGAACATTAACGAATAATTGACGAAAAAAAATTAATGAAATAATTAATGTTCAATTAATGATAATTAATGTTCAAAACAACGCGCGAAGCGCGCCTAAACTTAAAC
>ENA-UPWO01000190-UPWO01000190.1-human-gut-metagenome-genome-assembly--contig:-NODE-190-length-41418-cov-31.756368_pt1 | contig 41418 bp, 36 predicted proteins | sample MGYA00250056_ERZ773388 | MGnify/ENA primary metagenome ERZ773388 (study PRJEB29103, sample SAMN06112004) | human gut metagenome | biome: human gut; feature: ankylosing spondylitis patient; material...
AGGCTTGAACATCTACTTATAGTCACTAAGCGACTATAAGCAACTTGCTGCTGCCGCGGGTTGAAAACCCGCCCCCCAATTAGACTGATAAATTGCAGTTTTCCCACACAATTCATTACAGAGTCAAGAATCTCTACAGAAAGTTTCAGAAAACCCTAAATAGGCATTTAAACTTACGTGTTTTTTACCACCATTGTTTCTGCTTTCATCTTTCATTTTTAGTGTTGAATGTATTGATTATCAATTTATTCATGTGCTGAAACATTGTGTTCCGATGTTTCACTTTTAGTTTCATGTTTCATTCATCAAAAAACACAGTGGGAGCGATTCAAAAACACAGTGGGAGCGATTCAAAAACACAGTGGGAGCGATTCAAAAACACAATGGGAGCGATACGAAAACACTGAGGGAAAAATAAAACGTTCCTATTGTGTTTTATTTTGCAATGTATTTGTGTCATTTAAAAGGTGAAACATGAAACTAAAAATGAAACATTGATATGCTATGTTTCATTGTTTGAAAGCGTTGATATACAGGAGGTTATAATGAAAATACGAAACATGAATGATGATTTAGATTCTTTGTAACGTATATATAGTAATGCGTATATAGTATCGTAAAAAGAAGCAGAAAAAACGATAGTGCGAATAAAATGCAAACTGTTGCGTTGAAGAAAGTTTTAAGTTATTTTTAAGGCATTTTGTGTGGTAGGTGTAAAATTTAAAACGTTTGTAAGGCTTATATTAAATATTTTTGCGATATTTGCCCCTTAGATAAGGTTGTGCGTTATTAAGTGTTAGCTAAAAAATAGCTAAGGAAGTGTTACAATCTTGTTGCTTGCAATAATCAAAATAACAAACATGGAATTTTCAGCAAAACAGATAGCCGAATATTTAGGAGGAACCGTAGAAGGTGACGAGAATGCTTCAGTAAAGACATTTGCCAAGATAGAGGAAGGCGTGAAAGGAGCCATATCATTTCTTGCCAATCCGCATTATGCACATTATCTTTATGACACCCAATCAAGTATAGTCCTTGTAAACAAAGATTTTCAACTTGAGAGAGAAGTCTCTGCCACGCTGATACGTGTAGACAATGCTTATGAGGCTATAGCACGTTTGTTGACGCTCTATCAATCAACTATGCAAAAGCGCCGTGGCGTTCATCCTTTAGCTTGTGTAGCCGAAACAGCTCAGTTGGGCGAGGATTGTTATGTGGGTCCGTTTGCTTATGTAGGCGAAAACGCTGTAGTAGGTAAGGGTTGCCAGATTTATGCTGGTGTCGTAATAGAAGAGCGTGCCGTGATAGGTGATGATTGCTTGTTCTATCCCAACGTATCCATTTATCATGATTGCAAAATTGGTAATCGCGTAATCTTGCATTCAGGTTGCGTGATTGGTGCTGACGGTTTCGGCTTTGCACCAGCCGCTGATGGCTATGAGAAAATACCACAGATAGGTATCGTAACCATAGAAGACGATGTAGAAATTGGCGCAAACACTTGTGTAGACCGTTCAACAATGGGCTCAACCTATGTACGTAAGGGTGTGAAGTTAGATAACCTCGTACAAGTAGCACATAATTGCGAAGTAGGTGAGAACACGGTTATGTCAGCTCAAGTAGGCGTAGCAGGTTCAACGAAGATTGGCAAATGGTGTATGTTTGGTGGTCAGGTAGGTATTGCTGGACATGCAGTTATTGGCGATCGCGTATTGTCAGGAGCTCAGGCCGGTATAGCTGGAAGCATTAAGAAAGGAAACGTTACCGTGCAAGGTTCGCCTGCGATTGATGCGCACAACTTTATGCGTTCAAGTGTAGTCTTTAAATATTTGCCAGAAATGCGCAAAGAATTGGACGCTTTGAAAAAGGAAATTGAAGAATTAAAAAAGAAATAAAGTGTTACCCTAAAATGGGCAATGATTGTACGTGTATTTGTGTGTAGCGTTTCTTTCACCCCATTTATGGTTATCACATCTCTTGTCCTATAAGTTATGTTTAAACAAAAGACTTTAGCTGGAAGTTTCTCATTATTTGGTAAAGGGTTGCATACAGGCTTAAACCTAACCGTAACCTTTAATCCAGCCCCAGAGAACTCGGGCTACAAAATACAACGTATAGATTTAGAGGGAGAACCCATCATTCAAGCTATTGCTGAAAATGTGGTAGATACCTCACGTGGCACAGTGGTGGCCAATGGTGAAGCACGATGCAGCACCATTGAACATGCCATGGCGGCTTTGTATGCCTTAGGTATTGACAACTGCTTAATTCAAGTAAATGGTCCTGAGTTCCCAATTCTTGATGGTAGCTCTATCATGTACGTCGAAAACATTCGTCGTGTAGGCGTTGTAGAGCAAAACGCTCCGAAGGACTTTTATGTAATCAAGAAGAAGATAGAGTTCCGTGACGACGAAACGGGTTCTTCTATCATCATCTTGCCCGATGAACAGTTCTCTATCACGACGATGATTTCGTTCGACTCGCAGTTCATCAATAGTCAGTTCGCTACGCTCGACAATATGGACGACTTTACCGAACATATTGCTCCCGCGCGTACGTTCGTGTTTGTACGCGAAATAGAGCCACTGCTCAAGGCAGGCTTGATAAAGGGTGGCGACTTAGACAATGCGATTGTCATTTACGAAAAGGAGATTTCGCAAGAAGCGCTTGACCGCTTGGCCGACCACTTACACGTGGAGCACCGCGACGCAACTGCTTTGGGTTACATTCAAGACCGTCCGTTGGTTTGGCAGAACGAACCCGCTCGTCATAAATTGCTTGACATCATTGGCGATATGGCCCTGATTGGTCGTCCTATTAAGGGTAGAATTATTGCCACACGTCCGGGACATACCATTAATAATAAGTTTGCGCGTCAAATGCGTCGCGAAATTCGCAAGCACGAGGTGCAGGCTCCCAACTACGATCCGAATGAAGAACCTTTGATGGACGTCAACCGCATTCGCGAACTCTTGCCCCACCGCTATCCTATGCAGTTGGTTGATAAAGTAGTTGAGACTGGTTCTAATTTTATTGTAGCTGTAAAGAATGTAACTTCCAACGAAGCCTTCTTCCAGGGTCACTTCCCACAAGAACCTGTTATGCCAGGTGTTTTGCAAATTGAGGCTATGGCTCAAGCAGGTGGCTTGTTGGTATTAAACTCAATAGAAGAACCTGAACGTTGGAGTACTTACTTCTTACGCATAGATGATGTAAAGTTCCGCAAGAAGGTGGTACCAGGTGACACACTCTTGTTCCGTGTAGAATTGATTACCCCCATTCGTCATGGTATAGCCACAATGCGCGGTTTTGCTTTTGTTGGTGAAACGGTAGTAATGGAGGCCACCTTTACGGCACAAATTACGAAGAATAAGTAGTTTAGTTGCGTGCTTTGCGTACATTATAAAAGATTGATATGATAAGTCCTTTAGCATACGTACATCCTGAGGCTCAAATAGGCGAGGGGTGTGAGATAGGTCCCTTTTGCTACATCGATAAGAATGTGGTGATAGGCAATAATAATCACTTAATGAATGGCGTAACATTGCTTTCGGGTGCGCGCATTGGTAATAACAATCGCATCTTTCCGGGTGCTGTCATTGGAGCTATTCCGCAAGACTTAAAGTTTAAGGGAGAAGAAACCACGGCAGAGGTAGGTGACAATAACACCATACGTGAGAATGTCACCATTAATCGTGGTACAGCAGCCAAGGGAAAAACCGTAGTAGGCTCTAACAACCTATTAATGGAAGGCATGCACGTAGCACACGATGCTGTAGTAGGCAATGGTTGTATCATTGGCAATACTACCAAAATTGCGGGTGAAGTAGTGATTGATGACTTTGCTATTATTTCAGCTTGTGTGTTGATTCACCAGTTCTGCCACATTGGTAGCTACGTAATGGTAGGTGGTGGCACTCGTACGAGTCAGGACATTCCGCCTTATTGCATGGCAGCACGTGAACCAGTTTCGTATTGTGGCTTAAACCTTGTAGGACTGCGTCGTCGCGGTTTCTCAAAAGAAGTGATTGAAAACATTCACAATACTTATCGCTTGCTTTATCAGCGTGGCAAGTTGCGTGATGAATGCTTAAAGGAAATTCGCGAAACTGTGCCCATGAGCCCTGAAATAGAGTATATACTCAACTTCGTTACCTCATCAACGCGCGGTATTATTAAATAAACAGACACACATAGTATGCTTTACAGAATAAAATACATTTGTGAGGAGGTTGACGGCTTCGTGCGCGAGATAAAGATAGATAGCGATGCTACCTTTCTTGATCTCAACAAGGTGATATTAAAGTCGTGCAACTATCCTGACGATCAAATGACCTCTTTCTATCTTTGTAACGAAGAGTGGGAACGTGGTGAGCAAATCACGCGTGAGGACATGGGCTTCGGTGGGTCAGATGAAGACGTATATGTAATGGATAAAACGCGCCTATCGGAGTTGATAGAGGACGAGGAACAGCATCTTATATTTGTGTTCGACCCCTTTAGCAATCGTTGCTTCTACCTTGACGTGAAAGAGATGATTCCTGGTGAACACCTTGATGAGGCAGAGATTATACGTTCAAAGGGTGAGGCTCCCCAGCAGATTGAAATCGATGACGATCCCGTAGCTTCGGTCAAAGGAGGTAAAAAGCGTGCAGCCGTAGTGTCTGACGATTACGACGACGATGGCGGCATCTTTGGCGATGGCGCAGCCTTCAACGATGATGAGTTAGACCTTGAAGGATTTGAAATTTCAGAGGGTAACCCTTACGAATAAGTAATATAGATAGTATTATATAAGGAAGCGGATTGTCTTTTGCTTTAATTCAGATGATAAGCAAAAAGCAATCCGCTTTTTATGTATCCTTTTAATGAAGACACTTAAAGTAATAATAGGCCCTACAGGTATAGGTAAGACGGAATATGCTTTGCAAACGGCTGAGCAATACGGGTGTCCTATCCTAAATGCAGACTCACGCCAAATATATCGTGATATACCGATTGGTACGGCAGCCCCTACGGCTGAAGAACAAGCCCGTGTGAAACATTACTTTGTAGGGACACTCGGCTTAGAAGCTTATTATAGTGCTGCTCAGTACGAACAAGATGCGGTGAAGCTTTTAACCGAATTGTTTCAAACACACGACACGCTTGTGATGTCGGGTGGTTCGATGATGTATGTTGATGCGGTGTGTAATGGCATTGACGATATACCAACCGTTGATGATGAAACGCGCCAGTTGCTAAAGACGCGTTTTGAAAATGAAGGTTTAGCCCCCTTATTGGCGGAGTTGCGCTTGTTAGACCCTGAATACTACGACCTTTGTGATAAAAAGAACCACAAACGTGTCGTCCATGCGCTTGAAATCTGTTATATGACGGGCCGCACTTTTACTTCATTTCGTGTGCGAAAACAAGTGGAACGTCCTTTTCAAATCGAAAAGATAGGTTTGCAGCGTCCGCGTGAAGTCCTATTCCGTCGCATCAATCAGCGAGTAGACAAAATGGTAGAGCAAGGACTCTTAGATGAGGCCAAGCGCGTGTACCCTTATCGAGAATACAATTCATTAAATACAGTGGGTTATAAAGAACTCTTCAAATACTTTGACGGTGAGTGGGACTTAGACTTTGCTTTAGAAAAGATACGTCGCAACTCACGTGTTTATGCCAAAAAGCAAATGACGTGGTTTAAAAAAGATGAGGCAGTAAAGTGGGTTGAGTTGGATTAAGTGGGCAATAAATTGCAGTTTATCTGCCTAATTGGGGGGCGTGTCCTCACCTGGGGGCGACGCGTCCCCGCGTCGGCATTGCCAACTTGGGGTTCAATGCCCCAAGCTGGCAATACTTGAATTAGTGATATTCATGTATTTGTTAGTCAAGGCATCGAGCCTTGACTAACAAATGCCGACGCGGGGACGCGTCGCCCCCAGGTGAGGACCCGCCCCCCCAATTAAGTTTGTATTTGTTTCCTTGCAATTTACCTCCTTTGTCAAAATACTCCGTACGCTTTAAGTATATGTTCCACTTTGATGTAAACTTCTGTGCCGATACATTTAGTGTAAATGCCGTAAGCAATAAGATGAGAAGGAACTTTTACGGATTCATATAGTACAGGTCTTAAGGGGCTATGTCGACAGCAGACGGGAAAGGATAATTGTCAATCATTGCGATGCCAACTTGGGTGGCGCAACCTCGTATGTAAGGTATTATGGTGTTCATAAATACTTCACTCTTTGTATATTCGTCAATGAGTCCATTCTCCACCACGTCGTCGAAGCAAGAAGATAACTGTCGGGCTACAATCTGAAAGTTTATCTCTTTGCGAAAAACCCCTTGCTCTACTCCCTTCTGGAGGAAGCTGGCCGACTTCTGTTCGTTCTCATTCTTGTGCTGCCTAATGTGCTCAATTACTTTGGGGTACTTCTGCATATCTTCAAAGAAGAGAGGGTCAATCTCGTTCAGCTCTTTAAGTTTAAGGCTAAATACCAATAGTAAGAACTCAAGTACATTTTGGGTATTATTATATACCTCTTCTAACTGTTTGATAACCTCTTCTTCATGTTGTATAACGCAAGCTAATAGTAAGGACTCCTTATCAGCAAATATTTGATAAAGTGTGCGCTTCGACATACAAAGGCGGTGGGCAATGTCGTCCATTGTTACACTGCGTATGCCTTGCTGATGAAACATTTCAGCAGCTACCGAAATTATTTGTTTACGCACGTCGTTGTGCGGTGTCGCGGTCTGAACAGACATGTTGTTGGGATATTTATATTATAGGGCAAAAAAACAAAACTTTTTGTACTATTATAGTTTTTATATCGAGTGTTTGTTATTTCTCTCTTGCTAATTTGTGTTATAAAGCATATTCGCGTTGATTTTTTCATGTTATCATCTTGTTGTCTGTGTGAAAGTTCTATATTTGCAACGAAGTGATTACAAACGCTAAAGGATAAGGCATCAAAGTTCTTCTTCCTTTTTTAAAAAACCTACAAATTATGAAACGTTATCTTTTCACTCTTTTGCTTGCTTTAGGTGCATTAAGCGTGCAAGCCCAGAAAACGCCTCATGCTATAGGTGCACATTTTGGTGGCTCGACGATTGACCTTGAATATCAATATCATTTTAGTAAGAAGAACTTCTTAGACGTTACAGCTGGTGTGTTTAACCTCTCAGATGGTTTTGCATTTCAGGGTGTGTATAATTGGAATATAAAACAATGGCCTAACTGGACACCCCGCTTTGCTACGTGGAAGTTTTGGGGTGGCTTTGGTGCAGGCATTGGTTTTTACGACTATGACGATGGGGATGATGGCGTTTTCTTAGGTCCTGTAGGAACGTTAGGCTTTGGCTTTACACTCAAAGACGTTCCGCTAACGTTTGGCCTTGACTATCGTCCGATGGTGGCAATTAATCTTGGCCCTGGCGATGCACTTGTTGACCACGGTTTTCGCAACATTGGTGTTACGTTAACTTATCGCTTTTGATGATAGGAGCAGAAGCTGCTTGTTAGCCTCTTCAGAAACCTCTACAAAAAGTTTCAGAATGCCCTAAATAGGCATTTTACCTTACGCATATTTTACCTTTTCTGTTTTTATGTTTCATGTTTCACTCTTATGTTTCAACTCATTGATTATCAACATCTTTGAAGACTGAAACATTGAACTTCTATGTTTCATCTTTACTTTCAATGTTTCATGTCAAAAACACGGTGGGAGAAAAACAAAAACACTGAGGGAGCGATATCAAAACACTGAGGGAGCGATAACACGCTCCCTCAGTGTTTTAAAAGTGAAACATGAAACTAAAAATGAAACATTCAAGTCGTATGTTTCATTTTTCGAAATGATTGATATTCAGCTATTTTACAACAAAAAGTGAAACATGAAAGATAAAATGAAGGTTTTGAAAACGTATAGAGATAGTGTGAGATAAACTGCAATTTATCTGCCTAATTGGGGGGCGGGTTTTTAACCCGCGGCAGCAGCAGGTTGCTTATAGTCGCTTAGCAACTATAAGTAGATGTTCAAGCCTGCTGCTGCCGCGGGTTAAAAATCCGCCCCCCAATTAGCCCGCCCCCCAATTAGACCGACAAATTGCAGTCTATATGTTACTACAATGTTTCCGTTATGCCCACCATAATGGGAATTTCAATTTCGTCGTTAGGCCAGCGGGGCTGGTAAAGGAGTGATATAGGTTTGCCGCCCACGTTGTTCCAATTGATTCGGGTGAGTTTGTAAAAGTTAGGTGGGCCGAAGTCGAATGAACGGCCAAAGAGTAAAATGGCATGGCGCGCTTCATCTACTTTCCATACGCCACCACCATAGGGGCAACTCTCACCAGGGTGTAGTAAGTCACGATGCAGATATACGTGGCCAAAGCGTAATTCACCGTCTTGTGTGATAATGAACTTTTGATACATGAGGAAGAATATATTAATTTGCTAATATGTTAGTGTATAAAATGAAGGAGTACAAGTCCCTTTTGTGTAAAAGAGCTATTTACGTAACGCGTGCTTTCTATCGCGCGATAAAATGCTTTATCATTCTATCGCGTGTTAGAAAGCACGCGTTACGTATATAGGGTGGCTTTATAATATCAACCCCTTCTAAAGCTTACTTGTCCTTCTTACCAAACACTGAAAAGTGAACATAGCGTTTGGGGTGTGATTTGAGGTCGATCATGAGCGAGTCTGCATTGCGCAGAGTGCTATTGAGGTTATCATATACCCCACGGTCGTTTAAGAAGAGTCCTAATGTATTGTCGGTACTCTTCAATTTAGTGTCGAGTGTAACTGACATATCGCCTAAATGGTTGGTCAGGTTGTGAGCACTCGCCAACGTAGCATTGACGCTATTCAATGTAGATTGAATGTCTAATTTAGCTAAGTTGCCTGTGAACTTTTCAGCATTAATGCTAGTTTGCTTTAAGTGTGCAACCATTTGAGGCACGTCATTTCGCATCATTGCGTTCAAGCCTTCAGATGTCTGCTTCAGATTTTCAGTGATAGCTTGTGCGTTGTGCAGCGTAGCCGTTAAGGCAGGGTCACCCGTCAGACGATTAAGGTTGGCCATGATAGAGTCAAGCTTGGGCAGCATCTTCTCAATTTGTGGCACCATTTCGGCAACCTTATCCATTGTACCAACGTGCATGGAACCTTGAATGGTATCCCCCTTCTCAAGGTTGCGCGTAGGGTTAGGGCCTAATAGCAGTAGCATTTTTACGCCTCCCATTAATTCCGTTTCGAGTTCGGCACGAGTTTGTTGGGGAACGTGCATCTCTTTGTTCAGCTCAATACCAACAATAACGTTTTCACCGCGTTCGTAGTCATAGTCAATGGTGCGTACAATGCCCACGGGGTAGCCATTTGCATAAACGGCATTTGATACGGCCAATCCAGCCACGTCTTTAAACTTGACGTAATAGGTGTTGGTTGACTTAAATACATTGATGCCCTTTAGGAAATTGAGTCCAATGAATAGCAGCACTAAGGCTACTACTGCTGTAAGGGCAATTTTCATTTCTTTTTTCATTATCCAGGTTGTTGTGAGGTGAGTCACTTCTTTTCTTGTTCTTTGGCGCGTGCTTCGGCTACAGATACGGATTTTCCATTAACTGTTGCTACCACGTAGGCACTGCTTAACTTTGTCTTTACGGTGCGCAATGCTTTTTGGGCATCGGCGTAGCTGGTGTAGCTACCGTAGTAGTACTTATAAAGTGTGCCTTCTTTAACGCGGCTAATGCTCAAACCTTTAAACTGCGCATCAGTAGTGGAAATCTCGGTTTTCCCAGCTCCCACTTGTATGCGGTAGTTCACCTTTTGTTTGGTAGAGGTCTTAGACGCCTTTTTCGTTTCGTTAGTTTTATCGTTCGTTCTTTGTTGTGTTTTGCCTTTAGCCAGGGTCGTTTCATTCTTTTTGGACGTTTTGCTATGGCCCGTCTTCGAATTATTTTCTACCTTATTCTTTGACTTTATCTCCTTCGGTGCGTCTTTCGATTTGCTATTAGGAGTGGACTCTTTGCTGGTAGGCTTCGAGCTGTTTGCCTGTTCTTTTTTCGTATTGCTTGCTTCCTTTGTCCTGGTTGTGTTGCCTTGAGCCTTTGACGTAGAGGCAACATCTTTGGACTTAGGCGTTTCTTTACCCTTTGTCAAAGTGTTCTTAGACTGTGCGGCCTCTTTTGTTTTCGTCGTATTTTCTTGTGGTTTAGATTTTTCTTTAGCGTGATTGGTTGGGGCCTTCACCTTTGCTTCAACTTCTCGCTTCGGTTCAGCTTTCGGAGTAGCATGCTTTGCAGTCGAATGCTTCGCGTTATTGCTTCGACGTGAAATGAGAGCTACGTCATTATCGTTAGGCGTTTCGACGATGCGCGTCGTTGGAACGGTGGCAACAGGAACAACAGCAGCCTCACTGTTATTAAAGTTTGAAGGCTCGGCTAAGGGTTCGCTCACTTTGGGTTTAGGAAGGTCGGCCGTCATGCGAGTAGGAAGATTCTCAGGAATGTCGTGTACGCCCTTTTCGTGCATGCGCAAGTAGGCTAAAAATCCATTATAAATGCTACGGCTGAGTTCCATCACGCCTTGTTGTGAGTTGAGGTAAGTCTCTTCAGCAGGAGTGGTGATAAAACCTAACTCAGTGAGCACGGAAGGCATTGAAGTATTGCGTAACACCAAGAACCCCGCTTGGTGTACCCCCTTGTTGGGACGCCCTGTTGAGACGTATTGCTTCTGAATACAACTTGCTAGGTCGACACTTTGTTTCATGTATTTATCTTGCATAAACTCAAAGATGACGTAGCTTTCTGCCTTATTGGGGTCGAAACCTTGATAAGTTGTCTTATAGTCGTTCTCAAGTGTAATTACAGCATTCTCGCGTTTGGCAACGGCAAGGTTGGCATTGGCGCGGGCCATACCTAAAGTGTACGTTTCTGATCCATAGGCTAATCGGCCGGCAGGTAATGCGTTTGTATGAACAGAAATAAAGAGGTCGGCCTTGTTGTTATTGGCAATGTCGGCACGTCGTTGTAGAGGAATGAATACGTCAGTTTTGCGAGTATAGACCACCTTCACGTTGTGACAATTCTCTTCCACCAATTTGCCAAAGGCCAATGCTACGCGTAGGTTGATGTCTTTCTCTTTGGAGTAAGCACCCACTGCACCAGCATCGTGACCGCCATGTCCAGCGTCAATAACGAGTGTAAAGTTACGCTTTTCTGCATTGCTCCATGCCACAGTGGGTAAAAATGCGACAAATAGAACAATATATAGGAACTTAGATAAATAATTTTTCATGTTAATAGTGTGTATATCACTCAAAACGCCCTGCTTTTGTGCATCGTTTCTTCTGCCTACAAAGGTAGTGTAAATTTAGAAAATGTGCGATAACTATACGCACCTTTCAATAATAATAAAGGTTATAAACCCCAAGAGTAGGGCATAGGTGGCTTGCTTTTGATAGCCATGTGCATGCGTTTCGGGAATCATCTCGTCGCTCGTTACGTAAAGCATAGCACCGCCAGCGAAGCCTAACATGATGGGTAGTAATAAAGTAGATGCTTGTCCCATCCCAAAACCGATGACAACGCCTACGACTTCTAAGAGTCCTATCACAATAGAGATGCAGAAAGTGCGCAGTGGCTTTACGCCAGCCATTAATAGGGGAGCAATAATAACCATTCCTTCTGGTACATTTTGTAGCGCAATGCCCAAACTTACCGTCCAATTATTGTCCGTTGCGGTATCGTTAATGCTCACGCCAGCAGCCATGCCTTCGGGCAGCTTGTGTATGGCAATGGCGAGGACAAATAATAGGATGCGATTGAGCGAAGCATTATTGTGATGTTCCGCCTCGTTAAGTCCTGTAATGTGGTGAAGGTGGGGCGTAATGAGGTCGAGCACGTTGAGAAACAAAGCTCCAGCCATTACGCCACCGACCGCCCACCACCATTGCTGGGCTTGCTCAAAGGCAGGAACAATGAGTCCCAGTGTAGAAGCAGCTAACATTAGGCCTGCACAATAGCCGAGTAACGTATCATTCCATTTATGAGGCAACTCTTTGATAAAGAATCCTATTGCACTGCCAATGATAGAGGCTCCGCAGAGCCCAACAGCACTTACCCAGACCTGTGTCATAACGCTTCACTTGTGATTGTACGATAAAGTTCTTGGCACGCATCTTCTAATAAGGTGATGACTAATTCAAAGTCAGTAGCGTCACCATAATAAGGGTCGGGCACTGTGGTGTACGTTCGATGAGAGGTTAAGAAGTCGGCCATGCGCACCACTTTGGCTTTATCGTCTTGTGTATGTGCCATAGCAGTGATAGCACGATAATTGTCGTTGTCCATTACCACGATGTGGTCAAAGCGTTGGAAGTCAGTTGGGGTGAATTGACGGGCATGGCTATTAAAGTTATAGCCATGCTTACGTCCACACTCTCGCATACGGCTATCGGGCAATTGTCCGACGTGCCAATTACCAATGCCTGCAGAGTCTATTTCGAAATCTGCTTCTGATTTATGGTCCTTTACAATCGATTTCATAATGCCTTCAGCAGCAGGCGAACGGCAAATATTGCCCAAACAGATAAATAAAACGGTATGTTTCCCTCTTTTCATGTTTTCGAATGTATTTTTATTGAAGTTGCAAAGGAAATTATATTTTGTGGCTCGTGCAAGAGAAGTGTGTCACAAAGTGTGGTGATTTACTCAAGTTCTGGTTTAGATAAATTGTTGTTTTAAAAAAAATGAGCAGCAAAATTTGGCACATTCAAAAAAAGTTCCGATATTCGCTTTTGTAAAGCCAAGATAGCTAAAAGTGAGTTGTTCGCTTTGTGTGCTATAGTTGAAAGATTCTTTAGAAAATGAACGATTTAAAACAAGATTTCTTGACTTATTTAGAAGCGGAACGTGGCTATTCTCCCACAACCATTGCTACTTATAAGAAAGCACTTGTGTCGGTCGAGATATTTTTTAAAAGTATAGATAGTCAACTTTCTTGGCAAACGATTGATGCCGATGTGATGCGCCAATGGTTGGCCGCCCAAATGGAACGAGGTGAGGGAGCGCGTACTATGGGTAAGGAACTCAGTGCGGTACGTAGCTTTTATAAATACTTGCGTCGAATGGGGGTGGTAGATCATAATCCGATGTCGCTCATACAAAATCCAAAAGCGCAGAAGGTTCTTCCTTCGTTTTTGAAAGAACAAGAGGTAGAACGACTTTTTGATGATGTAGATTATGGTAGTGACTTTGTAGGTGTACGCAATCAAACTATGTTACTCACCTTTTACCACACAGGTGTACGTATGGCTGAGTTGATTGGATTGAATGTAAATGATATTCAACTTGCAACATGTGAACTGCGTGTGACGGGTAAACGTAATAAGCAGCGTGTCGTGCCTTTTGGCTTAGAATTGTATGAAGCTTTAGTGAAGTACTTGCACGTTCGTCAACAGTTCTACGGCAGCAGTGAAGGCCCTGTGTTTATTACACAGAAACAACAACGCATCAATCGTCGACAGGTGGGAATAATTGTAAAGCGTTATCTCTCACTTGTTACTACGCAGAAGAAAAAAAGTCCGCACGTGTTACGCCACACCTTTGCTACGGCAATGCTTAATAATGGTGCCAGTCTGGAGGCTATTCGAGAACTGCTCGGACATGAAAGTATTTCAACTACAGAGGTGTATACGCATACGTCGTTTGCTGACCTTAAAAAAGAATATGAACTAGCCCACCCAAGGGCATAAACAAAAAAGGAGGTTACTATGGAACTCAAGATTCAAGCCATCCACTTTGATGCAACTGATAAGTTGAACGCATTTATTGAAAAGAAAGCAAGCAAGCTCGAAAAGACTTGCGACAACATAATTAAGGCTGAGTTCGTGCTTAAGGTAGTTAAGCCCGAAACCGCAAAGAATAAGGAAACGGCATTGAACGTTTCACTCCCAGGAACAGACTTGCACGCAGAAAAGGTGTGCGACACGTTTGAAGAAGGTGTTGACCTCTGCGTTGATTCTTTGCTTCGCCAGATTGAAAAGTACAAGGAACGTCAAGCTAAGTAAGTCGTGCCGCGTGCATGAAAGAGGGTAAACGTATTTCACGAAATGGGATACGTAAACAGATATTAACCATGAAAAAGCCCTCTGCTTGAAGGATACCGAAATAAAAGGTATTGAGAAATGATGTAAAAGTCTTCTTGATATCTGTTTGTGCCGTCTGCCATTCGCTTGTGAAGGTAGATGCTGCAGACGGTTGAGAGATTACGAACTATTAATAGGAGGCTCAGTGAAATACGCTGAGCCTTTTTTTGTGTGTATGTGAAACTTTTTTCTGTCTCTGCGTAAAAAAATAAGGATAATATTTGTTAGATATAAAATTAATTGTACCTTTGCACTCGCAAAAGCAAAAAGCATAGCAACTCACACGTTATGGTGTGTTAGTTCAGCTGGTTAGAATACATGCCTGTCACGCATGGGGTCACGGGTTCGAGTCCCGTACACACCGCTATTAATGCTGAGTTGAAGCTTTGACTTTTGCACACTTTGGTGTGTTAGTTCAGCTGGTTAGAATACATGCCTGTCACGCATGGGGTCACGGGTTCGAGTCCCGTACACACCGCATTAAATCCTTCAAAACGATAGAAGTTTTGAAGGATTTTTTTATGGCAGATTCTAAAAAATAGTCAGTTCAACCTTTTAAGATTGTAAGGTCTTAAAGTTAGTTTAGTTGATTATTAAAGTGATGTAACCTTATAACTATCAACTAAAAACAGATTTTTAGAATGCCCTTGTATATATTTACGTTATAACTTTGCAACATTAAAAAACAATATGTATCTTTGCGTTTAGAAAAACAATAAAAACATATAAATATGATTAATTTTAAGATGCTACTCGCTTCATTGCTCGTAGCAGGTGTTTCGGCACAGGCTACTTTTGCGCAAGTTGCAAGCGAAAAGAAAAAGTCTGGTTATCCTTATGCCTTTGTAGGTGTACAAGGTGGTGGTCAAGTAACGTTTGGCAATTATGATGCTACGAAACTCATTACCCCAATTGGGGCTGTGAACATTGGTGGAATGTTTACACCCGTAGTAGGCGCACGCTTGCACGTAAGCGGAATTAATGAGAAGGGTGGACTTAAGAGCCTTGACAAAACTTACAAGTATAAGTTCGTTACCTCTAACCTCGATCTTATGTTCAACCTTTGCAATGCGTTTGCTCCTAATAAGCATCACGTAGTAAATGCTTATTTGTTGGGTGGCGTTGGCTTGGGCTATGCTTGGGATAACGATGATTTGAATAAGTTGGCAGGTAATAATATCACCAGTGTAACGAATGATAATGTAAACCTTCGTTGGAGCGATGACCGCTTGGTACATAACTTCCGCGTAGGTGCAATGCTCGACTTCGAATTGAGCCGCTTGGTAGGCATTAATCTTGAAGTTACTGCCAATAACTATCACGACCGTTTCAACTCAAAGTTGAATGGTAAGGGCGATTGGCAAGTGCAAGCATTGGCAGGTATCAACTTTAAGTTTGGCCGCAAACGCATTACTGAAGATAATGCCAATATGGTCTCTCAACAAGACTACAACCAAATGCAGCAAGCTCAACAGACTCCCGCTCCTGAATCAAAGCCTGAGCCTAAGCCAGAACCAAAGCCCGCAGCGCGTGTGTTGCACGAAACAAAGGCAGAAGTGTTCTTTACCATTGGTTCTTCTGCTGTTACAGGAACGGAAGAAGCTAAACTTCGTGCTTTCGCACAATGGATGAAGGATTATCCTAGTGCAAAGGCTACGCTTACAGGTTATGCTGATGCAGGTACGGGTAATGCAGAAATCAACCGTACTATCTCACAAAAGCGTACAGAACACGTGAAGAAGATGTTGATTGAGAAGTATGGTATTGATGCTTCACGCCTTTCAACCGACTTCAAGGGTGATCAAGTTCAGCCCTTTAAGGAGAATGATTCTAACCGCGTAGTAATTGGTGTAGCTAAAGAACAGTAATCGTATTTAGCAATACATATATAATAGTAAATGAGGCGCTCTATAGTTTTACGACAAACTATAGAGCGCTTTACTTTTTTATAGAAATAACGGCTTTGCAATGAATTGTGAGAAGGCTAAGATGTATGCGTCTTGTTTATTTAATTTCTGCCAAATAGTCAAAATGTTCTCCTTCGACGAGCTTGGTTGCTTCGAGTTGACAAGTATGAGCTATGTCTTTTAAAGTATCGAAGTCAACGTACAGCCAATCAAATGATTTACCCTTACATTTTCCGTACATCATGTTGAAGTCTACTTCGCCATAGTAGGTATTTAGATCGTTTGTCGAGAAATCTTCATCATCGTCAAATAGATAACAGAGGTCAGAAGAATCAGCTAAGATTTTTCCACCAGGTGAAAGCAGACTCTTGCAACGAAGGAGTAGAGTGGAGAGATTGCTTAACTTCCCCGCAATGCCTAATCCATTCATTAATAATAAGATGGTATCAAACTTGATGTCAAACGATTCTGTAAAGATGTCAGCACAAATGCTATGCCGAGCACCCTGTAAGGTGCGTGCTTTGGTAGAAAGAGGTGAAATGTCAATAGAAGTAACGTCCAATCCACGTGCTTCTAAAGCTAATGTATGGCAGCCAGCTCCTGCTCCGACGTCCAAAACGCGACCTTTGCATAAATTGAGCGCGGTACGTTCAATACGTGACATGTGAGATTCTTTGCGAAATAATGTCTCAATCGGCATCTCGTCGTCGTCAAATAGACTCGACTGTACAATTAAATGATGTTGTGCATTGCCAAGGGTGGCGTAGTCCCAAATGGCTTGTCCCATTGGATCGTATTGGTCAGATAGTATCATAATGCGACAAAGTTAGTGTATTATTGTAAAAAAACATAGTAAAAAGATGATTTCCGGTATTAGAAAGGTGTAAACAAATACGGGTGATAACGGATGGGGAGAAGTATATACCTATGTATAATAATAGTGCTTTGTCAGCGTCAAATACTTGCTTTAAATAGGCGAAATGGCCTTACAAAGAATAAAAAAAGCGTTTTGTTGAAAAAAAAAGCATGAAATATTTGGTGCGAAAGAAATAATGCCTAACTTTGCACCCGTTTCCGAGAGACATCTACGAAACATGGGCAAATACCAGAGTGGCCAAATGGGGCAGACTGTAAATCTGCTGGCTTACGCCTTCGGTGGTTCGAATCCATCTTTGCCCACATAACGGCGCAGCTTTCACATCGAAAGTTGCGCCGTTAAGTTTTTTATTAACGAGACACAATAATACACGTATCAGAGCGTTATAATACGTATGACTTTGTTGAAGAATAAATATATCTCATACCCCTTTATATTATGCCTATTGTTTTTAGTAGGCATCAGTTCCGCTTATGCGCAAAAGAGGACGCGCATATTTGGAACTATCAAAGACACCGAAGGAGCGCCTATTGAATTAGCCAGCGTGCGGGCTTTAGGACAAAACGCACTTACGGTCACCAATTTAAAAGGCGAATATACGCTTTGGTGCAACTCTGCTGACAGCGTACGAATCGTTTACTCTATGATTGGATATGAGACACGCAAGCGACTACTTCGATCACCAGGCGATTCTATCCGCTTAGACGTAGTACTCCCTCCTTACTCTCCCGACAATAATTTGGGGACAGCTACGGTTGTTGGACAAGGCCGACAAACGACAACCACACAACGTATTACAAAGCCCGACACTAAATTAAGCCCTTCAACAACGGGCAATGGCGTTGAAGAGATTATTGCTACACAAGCTGGCGTTTCTACTCATAACGAACTTTCCTCGCAATACAACGTGCGCGGTGGTTCGTTCGACGAAAACAGCGTTTACTTAAATGGGATTGAAGTCTACCGCCCTATGTTAGTACGCTCAGGACAACAAGAAGGACTTTCTATCATCAATTCCGATATGGTTGAAAGTATCGGTTTCTCATCTGGCGGCTTTGAAGCGCGCTATGGTGATAAGATGTCATCCGTACTTGACATCACTTATAAGAAGCCCGAAGCTTTCGAAGCAACAGCACAAGCCTCTATGTTAGGTGGTGGCATCTATACTGGTTGGGGTAATAAAAAAGTGAGTCTAATGTCGTCACTTCGCTACAAGACGACTCGCTACCTAATGGGTTCAACTGATACGAACGGAGAGTACAAGCCTAACTTTTTAGACTATCAAGCCGTTTTGTCGTGGCACTCCAATAAAAGGTGGTCGTTTGACGTTTTAGGCAACATTTCTGACAATCATTACAACTTTACTCCACGCGATCGCGAAACAAAATTTGGTACCATATACGATGCCAAAACGTTTAAGGTCTACTTTGACGGTAAAGAAAAAGACTACTTTCGCACACTGTTTGGTGCAGCAACATTAACGCGACACTTTAATCCAAATACTTATTTAGCACTACAATTTTCGACCTACTCTACGCAGGAGCACGAAACCTACGACATTCAAGGGCAATATTGGCTCAACGAAGCTACCTCGCAAGAACAAATGGGCGTTGGCACTTACTTAGAGCATGCCCGTAATCGACTGCGTGCAAGGGTGATGAATACAGGATTACGTTTCCGAACCAAACTTACGGGTCACACCCTACAAGCAGGCTTTAATTGGACACGCGAGACTATTCACGAGAATGCGCGTGAATGGGAGATGCGCGACTCTATGGGTTACTCACTCCCCTACGACCCCACCGCATTGCGTCTCATCTATAGTCTACGATCAAAGTCAGACATCAGCACTTCACGCATCTCACTCTTTGCACAAGACACATGGCGCATTCGTTCAAAAGCAGGACTATTCAATCTTACCTATGGCGTGCGACTCAGCCACTGGAATTGGAACAAGGAACTTATCGTATCGCCACGCGTATCAGTAGGACTACTCCCCTCCTTTTCTGACCATTGGACCATGCGATTTGCGACAGGCCTGTATTACCAGCCACCCTTTTATAAAGAACTCAAAGACACGACTCTCACTGCTGGCGTAGCAACGGTTCAACTCAACAAGAACATCAAGTCGCAACGATCTATCCATTTCGTATTGGGCGCGGACTACACCTTTAAGATGGCTGACCGACCATTTAAGTTTACCGTCGAGGCTTACTATAAAGCCCTTTCTCACCTTATACCCTACACAGTAGACAATGTGCGCGTAGTGTACTATGGAAGAAACGAGTCAAGTGGTTACGCCACTGGTATTGACTTCAAGTTGTACGGTGAGTTTGTGCCTGGTACAGACTCTTGGCTTACCTTCTCGCTTATGCGCACGAAAGAAAAGATTGACGGACTTTGGATTCCGCGTCCTACTGACCAATTGTATAATGTATCGCTCTATTTTACGGACTACTTTCCCAACACGACTCGTTGGCGCTTTACATTGAAAGCAGCATTTGCCGACGGACTTCCCTTTGGTCCACCGCGCAGCGAAAAAGCGAAACAGACGCTACGCGCGCCAGCTTATAAGCGTGTGGACATTGGCATGAGTTACCGTTTGCTTAAAAATGACGACCACCATATTCAGCACGGAATTGGCCGATGGTTTAAAAACATTTGGTTAGGCATTGACTGCTTCAACCTCCTCGGCATTGACAATGTAAATTCCTATTATTGGGTTACAGATATTACAAACACCCAATATGCCGTGCCTAATTACCTAACAGGCCGACAACTCAACGCTCGCATTTCATTTGACTTTTAAGAAAAATAGCACTGCTCCGTATACGTTTACAGCAGTGCTATTTTTCGTATTTTATCACATCTCTTAAGCATCAAAGTTGCCCTTTTGCATTATCAAAATTGCAAAATATTTAATTAAATGTACAAAAAATTTAGCAAATGCTTTGTCATGTAAAAATAAGGCACTACATTTGCAACGTTATCCTAATCACAATCTTTTTACCTTAAGGACTAATACCTATAGAAAACATCAAGCGACACGTTGCGAAACGGGCCGCTTTTTTTATTCTCGCAAAACAAATCGTCTACGAAAAAGTGCCATATTATCACTTTCGTTAAAAAAATATAGACGAAATACTTTCTTTTTGCAATTATTTTATAACTTTGCCCGCACAAAACGAAAATAACATGAAGCAAACACTAACATCTTACTTCCGACTTAGCCTATTGCTTAGCTTGCGTACAAATGGTACGCGGGAGTGAGAGTTATGCTTCAATATATAACGAATAGAAGGTGTAATAACGTTTAACAATTGTACAAACGCTATTACTCCTGCCAGAAGAACCAATCCTCACTTTCGCGCCCAAGAAACGAAAGTGAGGATTTTTTCAATAAAACGATATAACAACACAATCAAAATATTATGAGCGACAGACTTTACATTTTTGACACGACGCTGCGCGATGGCGAGCAAGTGCCCGGTTGCCAACTCAACACCGTTGAAAAGATTCAGGTAGCAAAGCAGTTGGAACTATTAGGAGTAGACGTCATCGAAGCAGGATTTCCGATTTCAAGTCCTGGTGACTTTAATTCAGTAATTGAAATTTCAAAGGCCGTGACATGGCCTACTATCTGTGCACTAACACGCGCCGTTGAAAAAGACATCGACTGCGCTGCTGAAGCACTCAAATACGCCAAACACAAACGGATTCACACAGGTATTGGCACAAGCGATAGCCACATTAAATATAAGTTCAACTCTACACGTGAAGAGATTATCGAACGCGCCGTTGCAGCCGTAAAGTATGCAAAACGTTACGTTGAAGACGTAGAATTTTACGCTGAAGACGCAGGCCGAACCGACAATGAATACCTTGCACGCGTAGTTGAAGCAGTGATTAAAGCAGGAGCTACAGTAGTCAACATACCCGATACGACAGGTTACTGCTTGCCACACGAATATGGCGAAAAGATTAAGTACCTAATGGAACACGTTGACGGTGTTCACAATGCCATACTTTCTACCCACTGCCACAACGACTTAGGCATGGCTACAGCTTGCACACTTGAAGGCGTATTAAACGGTGCGCGTCAAGTAGAAGTAACCATTAACGGCATTGGTGAACGCGCAGGCAACACTGCGGAAGAAGAAATCGCCATGATACTGAAATGTCACCACTTAGACATTCAGACCAATATCAATACGCAAAAGATTGCAGCTACCTCACGTATGGTCAGTTCGCTCATGAACATGCCCGTACAAGCTAACAAGGCCATTGTAGGACGCAACGCTTTTGCTCATTCAAGCGGCATTCACCAAGACGGCGTATTGAAGAACGTTGAGACATACGAGATTATCAATCCTAAGGACGTAGGCATTGACGACAACTCTATCATTCTCACGGCTCGTTCAGGCCATGCTGCACTAAAACACCGCCTTGAAGTATTGGGAGTTGAGGTAAGTGATGAAAAGCTGAACGATATTTACCAGCGTTTCTTGGCACTGGCTGATAAGAAGAAGGAAGTCACTGATGATGATATCCTTGTTTTAGCAGGAGCTGAGCGTTCTGCTTCTCATAGCATCAAGTTGGACTATCTACAAGTAACGAGCGGACACGGAGTACGTCCCGTGGCAGCCATTGTGCTCGACATTGCAGGCGAGAAGTTTAGAGCCGCAGCCGAAGGAAACGGTCCTGTTGACGCTGCCATTAATGCTGTGAAAGACATTATTAAGCGCAAGATGGTGCTGAAAGAATTTACCATTCAAGCTATTAATAAGGGATCGGACGATGTGGGTAAAGTACACATGCAGGTAGAATACGATGGCTCTGTGTACTATGGGTTCGGTGCGAACACCGACATCGTTACAGCCAGCGTTGAAGCTTACATTGATGCTATCAATTCATTCAAACACTAAGGTTTATGAACACGCTTTTTGACAAAATATGGAACAATCACGTGGTGCAACACGTGAGCGATGGCCCAGACCAATTATACATCGATCGCCTTTACGCACACGAAGTGACGAGTCCGCAGGCCTTTGCAGGACTCAAGAGCCGTGGACTGAAATGCTTCCGCCCCGACCACATCTTCTGTATGCCCGACCATAACACACCTACCCATAATCAAGACAAGCCCATTGCCGACCCCATATCGCGCAAGCAAGTTGACACGCTCACACAAAATGCACACGACTTTGGCCTTACCTATTGGGGCATGATGCACCCCAACAATGGCATTATCCACGTAGTCGGTCCTGAGCAAGGACTATCACAGCCTGGCATGACCATTGTCTGTGGCGACTCTCACACCTCAACACATGGTGCTGTCGGAGCTATCGCCTTTGGTATTGGCACGTCTGAGGTCGAAATGGTCATGGCTTCGCAATGTATTCTGCAAGCGAAACCTAAGTCTATGCGCATCAACGTTGAAGGTACACTCAATAAAGGCGTTACTGCCAAAGACATTGCGCTCTATCTTATGAGCCAACTCACTACGAGCGGTGCTACGGGTTACTTTGTTGAATACGCAGGTTCTGCTATACGTTCTCTATCAATGGAGGGACGCCTAACGCTTTGCAATCTCTCTATCGAAATGGGAGCACGCGGTGGCTTTATTGCTCCCGACGACGTAACCTTTGCTTACTTAAAGGACAAGCCCTACGCTCCAAAAGGCGCTGATTGGGACAAGGCCGTTGCTGCATGGAAGGAACTGAAGAGTGACGATGATGCCATTTTTGACAAAGAAGTTAGCTTCAACGCTGCTGACATAGAACCCATGATAACCTACGGCACCAATCCTGGCATGGGCATCGGCATTACACAACGCATTCCTACTTCCCAAACGGCATCTGACAAAAAAGCGCTCAACTACATGCACTTCTCTGCAGGGGAAGCAATGATCGGCAAACCCGTTGACTACGTATTCTTAGGAGCTTGCACCAACGGCCGCATCGAGGATTTTCGTGCTTTTGCTTCTATCGCGAAGGGGCGTCATAAAGCAGAGAACGTTGTGGCATGGCTTGTACCTGGTTCATGGCCAGTTATGCGACAGATTGAATCGGAAGGCATTGACAAGATATTAAAGGAAGCTGGATTTGAAATCCGACAGCCGGGTTGCTCTGCATGCTTAGCTATGAACGATGACAAGATTCCAAGCGGTAAGTTGTGCGTATCTACTTCTAACCGCAACTTTGAAGGCAGACAAGGCCCTGGCTCACGCACTTGCTTGGCATCGCCATTAATGGCAGCAGCTGCCGCCGTTACTGGAGTTATAACTGATCCTCGAACGCTTATGTAAGCCCTACCTATCATGAAAAAGAAATTTAATATAATCGAAAGCACTTGCGTGCCTCTTCCTCTCGAAAACGTTGATACTGACCAGATTATCCCGGCACGTTTTCTCAAAGCTACTGATAAAGAAGGCTTTGGCGACAACCTCTTTCGTGATTGGCGCTACAACCCTGACGGCACCAAAAAGGACTTTGTCCTGAACGATCCTACCTATTCTGGCGAAGTGTTGGTAGCTGGCAAAAACTTTGGTTGCGGTTCAAGTCGCGAACACGCAGCATGGGCCATTGCTGGATATGGATTCCGTGTGGTTGTAAGTTCTTTCTTTGCCGACATTCACAAGCAAAACGAGCTAAACAACTTTGTGTTGCCTGTCGTCGTTAGCGAAACCTTCTTAAAGCAACTCTTTGATAGCATCAAGCAAGATGCAAAGACAAAGGTCAAAATCGACCTCCCCAACCAAACGATCACCAACGAAGCGACTGGCGAAAGCGAACACTTCGACATTAACGGATATAAGAAGTATTGTCTTGAAAACGGATTAGACGATATTGACTTTTTGGTAAAGAACAAAGATAAGATTGAAACGTATGAAACTCAACATAGCAGTATTGGCTGGTGACGGCATCGGCCCCGAAATTTCTAAACAAGGTGTGGCCGTAATGGCAGCCGTTTGTAAAAAGTTTGGTCATGAAGTGAACTTCACGGAAGCTTTAGTCGGTGCAGCAGCCATCGACGCTGTGGGCGACCCCTTTCCCGACGATACTTACAACATTTGTAAAGAAGCTGATGCTGTGCTCTTCTCTTCTGTTGGCGACCCCAAGTTTGACAACAATCCTAATGCAACGGTTCGTCCCGAACAAGGGCTTTTAGCCATGCGCAAGAAGTTGGGCCTTTTTGCTAACATTCGCCCCGTTCAAACTTTTGACTGCCTTATTCACAAGTCTCCCTTAAAAGATGAATTGGTACGCGGAGCTGACTTTATCTGCATACGCGAACTCACGGGGGGCATGTACTTTGGCGAGAAGAAAGAAGGTGACGACTTTGCCTACGACACCAATGCTTACTCTCGCGCTGAAGTTGAACGCATTCTAAAGGTGGCATACGCCTACGCTGAGCGACGTCGCAAACACCTCACCGTTGTCGACAAGGCCAACGTCTTAGCCTCATCACGCCTTTGGCGCAAGGTGGCACAAGAAATGGCACCGCAACACCCTGACGTTACGACAGACTTCATGTACGTTGACAATGCTTCTATGCGCATGATTCAAGAGCCTACCTTCTTCGATGTTATGGTTACTGAAAACACCTTTGGCGACATTCTTACCGACGAAGGTTCTTGCATCACGGGGTCGATGGGATTGCTCCCCTCTGCCTCAACGGGTGAAAGCACACCCGTATTCGAACCCATTCATGGTTCATGGCCTCAAGCGAAAGGGCTTAACATTGCCAATCCGTTAGCACAGATACTGTCTGTTGCCATGCTCTTTGAATACTTCAACCTTACTAACGAAGGGACGCTCATTCGTCAAGCTGTCGACGCAAGTCTCGATGCCAATGTGCGCACGCCAGAAATTCAAGTCGAAGGTGCTCCCAAGTACGGCACTAAAGAAGTTGGAGAATGGATCGTTAATTGGATAGAGCAACACTAAGACTGCCCCGACTACATTTACCTTTTACCTCTCCCTCTGCCCTCTTTTCCCCTATTCGGAGGAACGAGACAGAGGGAGAGTTTTTTGGTCCTGTAACATGCCTCTGATGGTTAAAACTATTTTTTGTATACTCTTAAGGGTTTAACGAGTCGAAAAGATTCTACATAAATTACTAATTTCTATTATCAGAAGTATTATACGTGTTAAAAGAGAGCAAGTTTAGCGTTATTTTTCGCTAAATGACATACGCGCAATAAGTTGATTTTATATTTTTGCGCCACAAATAAATATAACCTATATAAAAACGATATGACACGTAAATATCTTCCTTTATGGGTATTGGCCCTTACATTAGGTTTACAAACTCCGGCTATGGCTGCGACAGCCGTTCCAGCCAACCCAACAGACTTAACTTATGCTGCCGAGAATGCAGTAAATTCTGTAGTTTACATTAAAGTAACCACCAACAGTAAGACACAAACTGTTGAATATAGCGACCCCTTCGGCTTTGATGACTTCTTTGGCGACTTCTTTGGACGTGGCAATAGCGGACGCCAGCAACGTCAAATTCAAACCCCCAAGCGCCAAGGTGCAGGTTCGGGTGTAATCCTTACCGAAGACGGCTACATCGTAACCAACAACCACGTGGTCGAAGACGCTGACGAAATGACCGTTAAGCTAAACGACAACCGCGAATTTAAAGCTCGCATCATTGGTACGGACAAATCAACCGACTTGGCTTTGATTAAAATCGAAGCTAAAGGACTACAAGCCATTAAGGTAGGCGACTCTGATAAACTCAAATTAGGTGAATGGGTATTGGCCATTGGCAATCCTTTTAGCCTCACCTCTACCGTAACCGCTGGTATCGTGAGCGCAAAAGCACGTACACTCAACGCTACACCGGGTAGCATCGATAGCTTTATTCAAACCGATGCAGCTATCAACCCAGGCAACTCTGGCGGTGCTCTGGTCAATGCACAAGGCGAATTGGTTGGCATTAATGCTATGCTTTACTCACAGACGGGTTCTTTCTCTGGATACGGCTTTGCCATTCCTACTGCGATTATGAATAAGGTCGTAGCTGACCTTCGCAAATATGGCACCGTTCAGCGCGCTTTGTTGGGCATATCGGGTATGGACGTTACCAACTACATTGACCAGCAAAAGGAGAAGGGCAAGAATCCTGATCTTGGTACGGTTAACGGCATCTACGTAGGCGAAGTAAGCGCTGATGGTGCTGCTGCCGAAGGTGGTCTGAAAGAAGGCGACGTGATTACTTCTTTTGACGGAAAGAAAATTTCTAAGTTCGGTGAATTGCAAGAATTGCTTACTAATCATCGTCCCGGCGATAAGGTTACTGTCACTTATTTACGCGATAAGAAGCAACGCACCGCTACACTCACCTTGCGTAACATTCAGGGTACAACGACTGCAGTCCAAGCACTTGATACAGACGCTATGGGCGCAGCTCTTCGTCCTTTGACTGATAGCGAAAAGCAAGAACTCAGCATGCCATACGGCTTAATGGTTTCTGCTATCCGCGACGGCAAACTCAAAGAAGCTGGCGTAACAAAGGGACTTATCATTATGAAAGTGAACGACCGCGAAATGCGCACCACAACTGACTTCGATGAAGCTGTTAAGGCAGCCAACCTCAGTACCGATCGCGTACTTTGGATTCGTGCCAAAACGCAGACGGGCATCAATAAGTCTTTTGCCGTTGAACTTTCTGACCCCAAAGCTAAAAAAGATAAGAAGTAAAAAGCATTGTAGAAGATATTCATTGGGATAATATTTTTCTATCAAGCCATGCTTTTAAAATTTTAGCCGTTACAGGAACGACTACATCTCAATAACGTATAGCAATGTGTCATTGCTATACGTTTTTTTTATAAATACAACGCATTCAACCACATTTTTACGTAACTTCGCAGTAGAATAAACGCTAAACAAAATCTTATGCACATTAAAGATAAAATTTATTACGTAGGTGTTAATGACCGCACAAAGCACCGATTCGAAGGGCTTTGGCCTTTACCCTATGGTGTGTCTTACAACTCTTATCTCATAGCTGACGATGACAAAGTAGCCTTAGTCGACACTGTTGACGTAGCCTTCTTTACCGAATATATTGAAAAGATTAAAAGCATCATTGGCGAACGCCCCATTGACTACCTCATCATCAACCACATGGAACCCGACCATTCGGGAGCTATCTCACTCATTCGCCAATACTACCCTGAGATTAAACTCGTGGGTAACAAAAAGACAATGGAAATGGTTGAAGGCTTCTATGGTGTCAGCAAAAGCGACGACCTCACCATTGCTGACGGCGACACGCTTGCTTTGGGTCACCACCACCTAAAGTTCTACCTTACGCCCATGCTTCATTGGCCTGAAACCATGATGACCTACGACGAAACTACGCAAACACTCTTTTCAGGCGATGCCTTTGGCTGCTTCGGTGCTTTGAACGGTTGCGTCGTTGACACCAATATGGACACGACTATCTATTGGGCTGAAATGGAACGCTATTACGCTTGTATTTTGGGTAAGTATGGAATTCAAGTTCAAGCTGGACTCAAGAAGTTGGCCAACGTTGACATTCAGATGATCTGCTCTACACACGGACCTATTTGGACGGAACAAATACCTCAAGCCTTAGCTACATATACGCGATTGGCCACTGGCGAAGCGCAACATGGTCTTGTGATATGCTACGGCTCAATGTATGGCAACACCGAACGCATGGCTGAAGCCATCGCTCAAGGAGCTGCAAAGGCTGGTATGCGTAAAATTATTGTACACAACCTGAGTGTATCAACTATGGACGAAGTGTTGACAGATATTTTCCGTTACGACACCTTAGCAATTGGCGCACCGACTTACAACGGCGGAGTTTTCCCCATTGTCGAAGACTTGCTTAGACGATTAGCCGAACGCAAGGTCAGCAATCACCGCTTAGGCATATTTGGCGGTTTTACTTGGAGCAGCCAAGCTACGAAAGTAATCAGTTCTTTCAATGAGAAGATGAAGATGCAAGTGGTAGAGCCTCCCGTTGAATGGAAGCAAGGAGCGCAAGTTGATGACTTAGAGAGAGCACGAACTTTGGGCACTATCCTTTCTAAACAATAAGATTATATAAGCACATAATATCTACTGTAAATCAATATATTCGGTTTGTAGGCAACACTACAAACCGAATATATTATTTCTACTATATCAATGCAACTTAACACGCTTATCGATCAAGCAAAGGACTTGCCTGCAGTGGCTATCGTTGAGGAAGTAAATAATGCTTTACTCCAAAACGGGGCTGTGGTTATAACGGCTCCTCCTGGAGCGGGTAAGTCTACCCTACTGCCGCTAACCATGCTGAAAGGACTACCCCTTACGGGCAAAATCATTATGCTTGAGCCTCGCCGAATTGCTGCACGCCATATTGCACAACGCATGGCATACTTATTAGGCGAAGAAGTGGGCGAAACGGTTGGCTATCGTGTACGATTTGACAACAAAGTGTCAAGTCAAACGCGATTGGAAGTAGTAACTGAAGGCATTCTTAGTAGAATGCTGATTGACGATGCCACACTTGACGGGGTTAGCGTTGTTATATTTGACGAGTTTCACGAACGTAATATAAATGCCGACTTAGCCTTTGCACTCACACGACAAGTTCAACAACTCATTCGCGATGACTTAAAGATTGTTGTGATGTCGGCCACGATTGATGCCACAACAATTTGTCAAAAGTTGCAAGCGCCACTCATTGAAAGTAAAGGGCGAATATATAATATCGAAACATTTTATTCTCAAGAAGATACAGACATTAATAACATCGTACATTCCGTACTTCCTACTATACGTGAAGCACACAATAGACATGAAGGCGATATACTTGTTTTCCTACCTGGTCAAGCTGACATTACAAGATGCTATGAAGCGTTAGGAGAAAGTTTAGCTCCCACCAAGGTTTACCCTTTATACGGCAACTTATCACTTGAGGAGCAACAAAAGGCCATTGCACCGTCTGCATCTAACGAGCGCAAAATCGTTCTGGCGACTCCGATTGCCGAAACGTCTTTAACTATCGAGGGGGTAAGAATAGTGATTGATAGCGGCTATTATCGTAAGCTCGTATTTAATCCCCGCACAGGACTCAGTCGCCTTGAAACGGTTATGATAAGTAAAGATATGGCTCAACAGCGAAGCGGACGCGCAGGGCGCATAACCAATGGTTTTTGCTATAGACTTTGGACGAAACAGCACGAAGCTTTGATGACAGAGCAACGTACGCCCGAAATCATTGAAGCTGACCTAACCTCTTTACTGCTTAACGTCGCTGCCTTTGGCGAAACTAACACGAATGCACTCCCTTGGTTAACCCTTCCTCCCCAGCCGCACATTCATGCTGCACGTAATTTACTCACCTCCTTAGGAGCGATAGATAATAAAGGACAGATTACATCTATCGGGCGTAAAATATCTGCCCTACCTTGCCACCCACGCATTGCTAAAATGCTTTTGAGAGCGAATACTCCTACGCTGAAAGCTTTAGCTTGTGATATTGCAGCCATATTAGAAGAAAAAGACCCCTTAATCGATAAGAACAATACAGACCTCTCACTACGCATCTCTACTTTACGCTCTTACCGAAGACAGCGAAAGTTAAATGGGTGGTTCAATATTGCGCAAATAGCCAAAGAATACAGAAGGCTCACACACGCTGAAGAGCATAATGAAGACGTTCACCCACAAGACATTGGGCTGATACTGTCATACGCTTTTCCCGAACGCATCGCGAAAGCAACAAATAGTATTGGACACTTTAAGACGGCAGGTGGTAACATTGCTTACTTTGACAACGGCGACGATCTTGCTGCCTACTCATGGGTGGTCATAGCTTCTATGAACGACAACAGTCAGCAAGGCATGAGCCGAGTGTTCTTAGCTGCGCCTCTTGACATCAATTCGCTCGAAAGTGATTGTTTTACTACACGCGAGAAGATTTCATGGACTGCCAAAGACGGTGGCATCATTGCGCAAAAAGAACGTTGCATTGGACAACTTGTCGTTAGCACTACACCGCTCCCAAATTGCAATAACGAAAGTATCATTCGTGCCATTTGTAACAAGGTTAAAAAGGATGGTGTGAGCGTGCTAAATTGGAACGACGAGGTGCGATTGTTGCAACTTCGCATTCACTTAGTGAGCGAATGGCACCCTGAGCTGCACATACCCGACGTAAGCACCGATTACTTACTTTCGACCTGCACGGAGTGGTTGCCTTTTTATCTAACTGAAGGCAACAAGGTCAGAAGCACACTTAACGACCTCAAACGTATTGACATAAAAGAAGTCATTTGGGCACTTATCCCCTACGAATTGCAAAACGATATCAATCGATTAGCCCCCATTCACATTCAAGTGCCTACGGGCAGCCACATACGCATCGACTACCGACAAGGAGCTGAAGCCCCCATAATAAGTGTGAGACTGCAAGAATGCTTTGGACTACAAGACACGCCACGCGTAAACGACGGCAAACAGCCTGTATTAATGGAACTCCTCTCTCCTGGCTTTAAACCCGTACAATTAACACAAGACCTTCGTAGCTTCTGGGACAATGCTTACTTTGAAGTTAGAAAGGAGCTACGTAGACGCTACCCCAAACATGCTTGGCCTGACAATCCCATGGAAGCGCAAGCTGTTAGAGGAGTAAAAAGAAAATCATAAAACTAACAACACAAAATGAAAAGCCTTTTAATTAAAGACACAACTACTGAAGAACGCATTGCCATTGTTAAGAATGCTCTCAATTTTGGCGGAGCAGACTGCGAGGGCATCGACATGGACGATATGTATGACGACTACATCTTCGGACGTAAAGAATTAGCTGACATCAACCGCGAATTTAGCGAGAAACACGCTGGTTGTGTACGTGCCGAACATCTCGACGAGCGTAGTAGACGCAACGGATGTGGATACTAACAAAATAAGTGGATTATGGTTCTATGGGGAATGCCATCTCTTGAACCATAATCCACTTATTTATTTTTCCAATTCACAACCATCGAAACCCATTTCGCGCGCTTTTTCAGTTCCAAATGTATAATAGACGGCTTCGCCTTCGTCACACACTTCCCCTTTCGAGTTCTCAAGTGTTAACTGAATAGTCACTATATTGCGACGCTGATTGGCTATATGGCCACGAACTGTTATCAACGTTTCATCGGTGAGCACAGGACGACGGTACTTTACCTCCAAACGCGTTGTTACCCCCGTCGTTTGCAGCTTTCGGTTTATTACCCAACCTGCCACTTCGTCCATCAACATACTAATAATACCGCCATGTAAGGTGTTAACCCAACCTTGAAAGTTTTCTGACGGACGCCACTGGGTCAGCACATCGTCACCGTCTTCATAAAACGATAAGTGTAAACCTATCGGATTTTCAGGACTACAACAGATACAGCGATAGCCCTCTTTTCCTAAATACGGGTTCTTTATCTTTTCCATAAATAAACTACTTTGTGTAACACAAAAGTAGTAAAAAATTAGCAATCTACTATCCCTTTAAAGCACGCATTGCATTAAGCACGGCCAAGAAAGTTACACCGACATCAGCAAAAACGGCCATCCACATACTACTCCACCCTACCATGGCAAGCAAGAGTATGGCTACCTTTACACCGATTGCAAACCAAACATTTTGTTGAGCAATACGTATTGTCCGACGTGCTATGCGTATAGCCCAAGCTACTTTCGAAGGGTTGTCGTCCATTAATACCACGTCGGCAGCTTCAATGGCAGCATCGCTACCTAAGCCCCCCATTGCTATACCCACATCTGATCGCTTCAGCACAGGAGCATCGTTTATACCATCACCCACAAAGGCCAAAGTACGCGCCTGCCCTTTTTGTTGCATCAGACTTTCTACATAGCTCACCTTATCTCCTGGCATTAAAGCTGCATGATATTCATCAATACCAATTTTTGTTGCTACATCACGAGCTACAACGTCACGATCGCCCGTTAGCATCACCGTCTTATTCACACCCAAAGCTTTCAGTTCGCGGATTGTTGCCGCACTCTCTGACTTTATCTGGTCATTAATGACAATATGACCTGCATAAATGCCGTCAACAACTACATGAATGATAGTACCAACACAATGACATTCGTGCCATTCTACTCCTAATGCTTGCATCATTTTGGCATTACCCACACATACGGTCTTGCCCTCTACCCATGCACGAATACCTTGGCCTGCAAATTCTTTAACATCGCTTACTTTGCAACCATCAACGGCCGCATTCGGGAAAGCATCGCGTAGGGCGGCACCAATTGGGTGCGTTGAATAATGTTCTACATGTGCTGCCAAATGTAACAGATCATTGGCATCAAAATCCGCTGGGTGAACTGCCTCTACAACAAATGCGCCATGTGTGAGCGTTCCTGTTTTATCAAACACGACCATACCTAACTTTGCTAACGCATCCATATAATTGCTTCCCTTTATCAAAATGCCCTTGCGAGAGGCTCCACCCAACCCGCCAAAGAAGGTTAGAGGCACACTTATGACCAATGCACACGGGCATGATACGATCAAAAAGATGAGAGCACGATGTAGCCATGTTGTAAAGGCGAGCCCGAAGCCTAAAGGCGAGAAGAAAGGCGGAATGAGGGCTAAAGCAACTGCTGCAAACACCACAATGGGGGTATAAACACGTGCAAAACGCTTAATGAACGATTCGCTCTTTGACTTGTGTTCATCAGCACGTTCCACCAACTGAATGATTTTCGAAACAGTACTTTCACCAAAGGCTTTGGTGGTCTTTACACGCAGCACTCCACTCAAGTTCACACACCCTGAGGCTATATCGTCATCTTTTTTTACCTCACGGGGCATGCTTTCGCCCGTCAAAGCCACCGTATTGAGTGAGGATTGTCCTTCCACTACAACTCCGTCAAGTGGAACTTTCTCACCTGGCTTTACAACAATCACTTCACCTACCCCTACTTCTTCAGGAGATACACTGACAATCGTATGCTCTCGCTCTACATAGGCTACATCGGGACGTATATCCATTAAGTGCGAGATGCTTTTACGACTCTTTCCCTCGGCATACCCTTCAAATAGCTCACCGATTTGAAAGAATAACATAACAAACACAGCCTCTGCAAACTCTGCTTCTGCTGCTCCAGGCATAAAACCGATACTTAAAGCACCGATTGTTGCCACCGACATTAAGAAGTCTTCATTAAACACATCACCTTCAGCTATGCCTTCTGCAGCCTCTTTTAACGTTTCGTAGCCCACTACTAAATAGGGTACAAGATAGACTAAGAGCAATTGCCACATAGCTAAGTGACAGAACTTTTCGACAATCATTGCCCCCACAAGCAATACTGCAGCTACTCCTATTTTGATTATTCGTTCCTTTGCTTCACTACCCTCATCGTGATGTGAAGCTTCTTCGCTATGATTGCAACAACAAGCGCAACCAACTTTTGACTTTTTAGTTTCCATAACAAATCGTTTTTTTTACACTGCAAAAGTAGAAAACAATTTGTGCAACCGAGTTGCAAAAGCATGAAGCGCACTAAAATCAAAACATAAAGTGGAGCAACAGACCTATTAATACAAAAATATGCCTACTTTTGTAACAAAAGTAATAAAGAGAACATCATGGCAACAGATTGGAAAGACGCTTTAAGCGCACTCACGGGGGTAACGCCACAAGATAACGATGTGGATAACACTCCTCAACACAACGTTACACGCAAAAAGAGAGAAGGCATTGTCTATTCTACAAATAACGACTTTGCCTATACCGAAGAGATAATTGAAGAAGCAGAGACCTTACCCAACAAACATCAAAAGCTGCGCATCAGAATGGAACGTGCAGGGCGTGGTGGTAAAACGGTTACTATCGTAAGTGGTTTCATTGGAACTACCGCCGACTTGCAAACTCTCTGCAAATTGTTAAAACAAAAATGCGGTGTTGGAGGAACGGCCAAAGATAACGAGATTATTATGCAAGGCGACTTGCGTCCTAAATTAAAGGATCTATTAATAAAAGAAGGCTATACACAAACGAAATAAAAGCATCACTCCATGGACTTTAAAGATCTTGTAACAAAACGCTTTTCTGCTCGAAAGTACACGACAGAAGCTGTAAGTGATAAACAACTTCACTACCTATTAGAATGTGCACGATTGGCACCCTCTGCTGTCAACAAACAACCTTGGAAGTTTATCGTTGTAAAGAGCGAAGAAGCAAAAGCCAAACTTCGCGAGACATACAATCGCGATTGGTTTGCCACCGCTCCACTCTATATCATTTGTATGAAAAACGAGCACACCTGCTGGACAAGAGCCTACGATCAACACGCTCATGCCGACATTGACATTGCCATAGCAGCCGAGCACATTTGCCTTGCAGCGACAGAATGTGGATTAGGTTCGTGCTGGGTTTGCAACTTCGATACTAATAAGATGCAAACTTACTTTAACGCTGACGGCTATGAAGCTGCCGTCATTATCCCCATAGGACACATCGCACCTGACTGTCCACAAAATGAGAAAAAGCGTTTCGCACTTAGCGACATCGTAGAATATGCCTAAACGCCTGCCAATAAACAACAAAAAAGGAGAAAGCTCTTACCATAAGAGGTAAAAGAACTTTCTCCTTCAATCTTCTCGTAAATGAGGCTCTATAATTTTACTTAGCCTTAGCTACGATGGCCTTAAAAGCCTGAGGGTTGTTGACAGCGAGGTCAGCGAGCACCTTACGGTTGATCTCGATACCAGCCTTGTGCAATCCACCCATGAGTTGTGAGTAAGAGAGACCTTCGAGACGTGCAGCAGCGTTGATACGCTGAATCCAAAGAGCGCGGAAGTTGCGCTTCTTGTTACGACGATCGCGGAAAGCATAGGTCAGACCCTTTTCCCAAGTATTCTTGGCAACGGTCCAAACGTTCTTGCGGGCACCATAGTAACCGCGGGTGAGCTTGAGAATTCTCTTACGCTTAGCTCTTGAAGCTACGTGATTTACTGATCTTGGCATTTTGTTGTTACATTTTGGAAGTTAGCGCCGACAGACTCTACTAAATTATGACTGACGAACTTGGTAGCTAAACATCCGGTTAGACTTTAATGTGAAAGATAAAAGATTCGTTTTGTTTAAACTTACAGTGCTTATTCCGAAGAAGATTAACGGAGGCAAAGGAGTTCACGAACCTGACGACGGTTAGTGCTATCGATGATAGCTACGTGGTCGAGGTTACGCTTTTGCTTCTTAGTCTTCTTAGTCAGAATGTGACTGTGGTAAGCGTGACGTCTTTTGATCTTACCCGTTCCAGTGAGAGCGAAACGCTTCTTAGCACCAGAATTAGTCTTTACTTTTGGCATTTTCTTTTATTATTATTATGTTAATATATCACTGCGGCTGCGTGAGATACCGAACGCAGCGCGCTAGTGTTTGGGGTTTAAACCAATATCTTAGAAATCCTCGCCCTCAACAAAGGGACCAGTATATTCTTTCTTTGCCTTTACTTGTGGAGCCTTCTTTGTAGACTTTTGTTCTGCTTCTTCTGCAACAGATTCTGCGGAAGTTTCAGTCTTTTTAGCAGGTGCGGTCTTTTTAGGAGCGATGAAAAGAATCATACGCTTACCTTCGAGTACAGGCATTTGCTCTACCTTACCATACTCTTCCAAATCGTTTGCGAAACGAAGGAGAAGTACTTCACCTTGTTCTTTGAACAAGATTGAACGACCACGGAAGAATACGTAAGCCTTTACCTTATCGCCCTCTGACAAGAACTCTTTCGCATGCTTCAACTTAAAGTTATAATCATGCTCATCAGTCTGCGGTCCGAAGCGAATTTCCTTCACTTCAATTTTCACTTGCTTTGCTTTCAGCTCCTTCTGACGCTTCTTTTGCTGATAAAGGAACTTAGAGTAGTTAATCAAGCGACATACAGGAGGTTCGGCATTAGGAGAAATCTCTACAAGGTCAACCTCTTTTTGTTGTGCAAGCTGAATGGCTTGACGAGTAGGCATTACTTGTGACTCTACATCATCACCTACGATACGGACTTCGCGACAACGAATTTGTTCGTTAATGCGATGTTGAGGTTTATTGTTATTGCGGTCGCGGCGATTATTCTTCTGCGGTGCTGGCATTAATTAGGATATTAAGTTTTTTATGTTTAAGAGTTTAAGAGCTTTGCAATCTCACCTTCTTTTTTTATCGGTTTTTAATTACTTTTTGAAACTCTCAAACGTTCAACCTTTTATTTAATCGGCTGCAAATTTACGCTATCTTTTTAGAAATGCAAAGTAAATCAACGTTTTTTGCGCCAAAATAAACAAAAAGTAGACGCAAAAAGCCGAAACCTTTCTAAAGGAAGTTGCTTTTTGCATCTACTTTCTTATGTCAACCTATATAATTATAATAGGATTTAGTATTCCTTTGTCATTTCAGCCACTTCATCATTTACCTTCTTGGCAAAGTCTGCAACTGAAAGCACACCTTGATCGCCCTCGCCTTGCTTGCGAACAGCAACAGTACCATCAGCAGCTTCCTTCTCACCGACTACGAGCAAGTAAGGAACGTGCTTCATCTCGTTATCGCGAATCTTACGACCAATCTTTTCAGAACGATCGTCAACATAAGCACGAACATCTTGTGCATTCAGTTCCTCACTAACTTGCTTTGCATAGTCATTAAACTTGTCAGAGATAGGCAGAATAGCTACTTGATCAGGAGTCAACCACAAGGGGAAGTGACCTGCTGTATGTTCAATCAACACGGCTACGAAGCGTTCCATTGAACCAAATGGTGCACGGTGAATCATGACGGGACGATGTTTTTGGTTGTCAGCACCCGTATATTCCAATTGGAAGCGTTCAGGTAAGTTGTAGTCTACCTGAATTGTACCCAACTGCCAACGGCGACCAAGAGCGTCCTTCACCATAAAGTCAAGTTTCGGGCCATAGAAGGCAGCCTCACCGTATTCAATATGAGCAGGCAATCCCTTTTCTTTGCAAGCCTCGATAATAGCCTGTTCAGCACGTTCCCAGTTCTCTTCCGAACCGATATACTTCTCACGATGTACTTTATCACGCAATGAAATCTGAGCTTCAAACTTATCAAACTTCAAGGCCTTAAAGATAATCATGATAATATCCATTACGCGAAGGAACTCGTCCTTTACCTGTTCAGGAGCACAGAAGATGTGTGCATCATCTTGCGTAAAGCCACGTACACGCGTCAATCCGTGGAGCTCACCACTCTGCTCGTAACGATAAACCGTACCAAACTCTGCGCAGCGGAAAGGAAGTTCCTTATAAGAACGAGGTCTCCAAGCGAAGACAGCGCAGTGGTGAGGACAGTTCATAGGTTTCAACATATACTCTTCGCCTTCTTCAGGGGTATGAATAGGTTGGAAAGAATCCTTACCATACTTAGCATAGTGGCCTGAAGTCACGTAAAGGTTTTTAGAACCAATATGAGGAGTCATTACCTGCTGATAGCCATAGCGTTTCTGTATCTTCTTCAAGAAGTCTTCCAAACGCAAGCGCAAAGCCGTACCCTTTGGCAACCACATCGGAAGTCCTTTACCTACAAGATCAGAGAACATGAAGAGTTCCATTTCCTTACCAATCTTGCGGTGGTCACGACGCTTAGCTTCTTCAAGCATCTGAAGATACTCGTCCAACATCTTCTTCTTGGGGAAGCTGATACCATAGACGCGTGTCATCATAGGACGCTTTTCATCACCACGCCAATAAGCCGAACTTACAGCCGTCACCTTAATAGCCTTAATAGGAGCTGTGCTCAACAAGTGCGGACCACGGCAAAGGTCTGTATAGTTACCTTGTGTATAGGTAGTGATATGTCCGTCTTCCAATTCTTCAATCAACTCATTCTTATAAGTCTGACCACGTTCAGCAAAGAACTTAATAGCATCTGACTTTGCTATATCCTTACGAACGAGCGCTTCTTTCTTCTGAGCCAATTCAAGCATTTTCTTCTCAATTTTTGAGAAGTCAGCCTCACTAATCGCTACACCTTCAGGAGGCATAACGTCGTAGTAGAAACCATTTTCAATAGCAGGACCAATGCCAAATTGAGTACCAGGCCACAGTTCCTGCATAGCCTCAGCCATCAAGTGGGCCGAAGTATGCCAGAAAGCATGCTTGCCTTCTTCATCGTCCCATTTATAAAGATTGATAGTAGCGTCTTCGGTAATGGGACGATTGAGTTCAACCGTTTCGCCATTCACACCGCAAGCCAACACATCTTGCGCCAAGCGCTGCGATATGCTTTCTGCGATTTGTAGACCAGTTACGCCATTTTCATATTCGCGCACTGATCCGTCCGGAAAAGTAATTTTAACCATAACAAATTGGTATTTTTATTCTAAATTGCTCGCAAAGTTAGTGCAAACCGAACGCAAAGCAAAATAAAAAAAGGACTTTTTTGATTTTGCTTTGCTGAGGTGCAGCCTAACTTATGAAAAGTTAGTGCAAACCGAACGCAAAGCAAAATAAAAAAAGGACTTTTTTGATTTTGATTTGCTGAGGTGCAGCCTAACTTATGAAAAGTTAGTGCAAACCGAACGCAAAGCAAAATAAAAAAAAGATTTTTTTGATTTTGCTTTGCTAAGGTGCAGCCTAACTTATAAAAAGTTAGTCCTGACTTCGTCAATGCGTCACCCATATCAATGAAATCAGATTGTTAAGTTAAAAAGCTGCTTTATGGCGAGGAGCTTCTCCGTTAGGAACAACGTTTTCGTAAAAAACGTGCCATTTTTATGGATATATCCTAACTTGCTTAGCTCTTATTGTGTATACGCTTAGTCTGATTTTCTGATAGCAAGATGCGATGAGATATTGAATGACAGAAGTCACCAGACTTACCAAACGCTAAAGGGTACAAATATTCCACCCGAAGCCCTCATAAATTGGGCTCTGAGCGGAATATTTGTACCCTTTGATTCTTACAGCGGACAGCAATAAGTATTTTACCACCCTATACCTACGCCATTTACGCCAAGCGTTCCGAATAGATATAGAGTTTTGCTGTTACAGCCTTACCATGCCGAACCCACCGAAATGTTACATACTTTGTTGTTTACATCTGCTTCAAACTGCACCTTGCCATAAACAGCGGCATAGGTATCGTCTTTTTTCACGCCATTAGCTTTCAGCACTTCCTTAACAGGCGCCCCAACCTCGAAGGTGGCAGTCCCTATTTTAACACCCACGCCAGGTGCCTGAACTGTGACATAACAAACCTTATTAGCCTCATCAGCCATGGCTGTCATCACCTCTTTACCTTTTAAAGTGAATGTAGCCGTTGTGGTGGTTTCGTCCTCCATGGCGTTATACTCTGACTTCACAACCACCTTGTCGTACAACCCCTCAACACTTTTGGGCAGTTTGTTGATATCTGCACCCAACGTTATTTTATCCACACCTTTGTCCGTCATCACAAACTTGCAGGCAGACTGCACTTCCACCTTTTTGGTAGCACCATTTCCGGCTGCAGGCACCACGCCAGCACTGTATTCGTCCTTACTTACAACCATTATTTTGGTGATAGTGGCTACCTTCTTCCAACTTTCAATAGGCGTAGTTTTGCGCATACCCCTAACAGCCATGTGCAATGTCACATCAACAAGGCCATCGCTCTTTCTGTAGTTACCCACTGTTTTAGATACAAGGTTGTTATTAGCATCTAAAAAATAAGCGTAAACTGGCCCTGTCACCTCAGCAGAGGGCTTGGCTCTGAAATTCACCTGCAGCACCCTATCAGCATTAACATTAGCAATCACCCCATCGGCAAAGGTTATGCCCAAGCCTTCAGAACTCTCAAACTTTATCGGTTTGCCCTCATAAGTGGCACCCAACTCTTTTGCCTTATTTTCGTATTCTTGCAATTTAGCCTGATACTTCTGAAACTCATCGCCCGAAACATCATTCTTGGCGTATTTCTTCTCCAACTCTAAATTCAACTCAGCCATGTCCACATACACGTCCACCAAGTCGGCCAACACACCTTTATCATCTGCCACGGTTTCAGAAGCATCTTGTGTTTTTGAGCCATTACCGCCACCACAAGACACAAAACTCACACTACACAGGGCCAATACCCCTATTGCTAAAAAAGTCTTCTTCATAATATGTTCTTTATAGTTCAAAAAATACCCATTCCACGTTTTAACAGAAGAATGGAACAACGTTGCAAATATAATCACTTTCACACAATAGTCTGCAACAACCAGGTGCTTTTTCTGCTAAATCAGTGCAATATTATAAATCCATTAAACTTATAAACTATGCCAAAGCATAAAGTATCTATTCAATTTTGGTCCGCCCTCGCCATGCTTGTAGGCGGCTATGCCCTTGCAGTCGCAGGGTTCATCACACCGCCCAAAGGCGAAATCTCGGACTCCGTCCTGTGGATTTTCTCACAATGTCTCATCTATGCTGGCTCAATCTTCGAAGTAAGCATCTATTATGGACGCAAGATCACGCAATTATCGTGCGAGGTGAGAGAAGAGGTGCAAGCTGCGCTTGAACGCTCTTCCGAACCGAAGCCGATAATGGCAAAGCAATTTGAAGGTAAGATTATGCGAACACTTGACAAGGCTATCAAGGACGAGGAGCAGAAACTCAACTTGCAACCTCAAAAGCCCACCCAAGCGCAGCCTTAAACTTATTAAACTCCTAAACTATGCGACGCATCACTGAAATTATCATTCATTGCTCTGCCACTCCCGAAGGCAAAGATTTCACGGTGGACGACATTCGTCGTTGGCACTTGGCACGCCATTTTGCTGATATAGGTTATCACTATGTCATCTATCGTGACGGCAGCGTCCACAAGAGACGTGCCGAGAACATAGCTGGCGCCCATTGCCTGGGGCATAATGCCCACTGCATTGGCTTCTGCTACATCGGTGATGTGGCCAAGGACGGAAAAACACCCAAGGACACACGAACGCCACAACAGGAGCAGGCACTTCGCCAACTCGTACAGCAGCTTCAGTTCGTTTATCCCCATGCAACTATGCATGGGCACAATGAGTATTCTAACAAAGCTTGTCCTTCGTTTAACGTTCAAACAGAATTATGAAGCCTTTTGTCTTTCCCATAATCATGTGGCTGTGCCTACTCATTTCGTGCCGCAGTACACACAAAGTCACAAGTGCGAACACGGAACATGAGTAACTTAGATGTAACAAAAAAACAATACTCAAAACTCAAAACCATGAGCAAAATCACAAAATTCCGTCAGAGATTCGCAACTTTTAAACTGCAACTTATCTCACATAATATCCATACATTTCCAGAACTTTTGATTTATCTTTCATGTTTCATTTTTTGTTATAAAGTAATTGAATATCAGTCATTTCGAAAAGTGAAACATACGACTTTAATGTTTCATGTTTAGTTTCATGTTTCATTTTTCAAAACACTGAGGGAGCGCTTTCACGCTCCCTCAGTGTTTTTGAATCGCTCCCAC